>OIEM01001203.1_pt1 | contig 11409 bp, 10 predicted proteins | sample 1581761 | NCBI WGS metagenome assembly OIEM01 (sample SAMN01760978, study PRJEB22395) | human gut metagenome | reverse complement strand
CCGCACCGATTATACCGGCGTCATTTCCAAGCTTGGCAATAACAATTTCAGTATTTTTAGGAGAATTCTTTGTATAGACCTCTTGTTTTACAAGCTCCTTAACAGGAAGAAGAAGCGGATCTCCCTCATTGCATACGCCGCCTCCTATGCAGAGAATATCAGGCTGGAAAATATTTATTGTATTTGTGATTCCGGCAGCCAGATACTTAATATATTTGTCAACAACTGCTTTTGCAGTTTTGTCACCCATTCTCATAGCGTCAAACGAAGTTCTTGCAGTGACCTTACCTTTGCGTTCAGCAGTTATTTTGTGCATAACGCTGTCTTTATCGTCTTCCATAGCTTCCTTTGTCATTCTGATAAGACCTGTAGCAGATGAGAATACTTCAAAGCAGCCTTTTCTTCCGCACGCACACTGAGGACCGTCCACTTCAATTACAGTATGACCGATTTCAGCGCCTGCAAAATTTGAACCGGAGTAAATTTTACCGTCAATAATGATACCGCCGCCAACGCCTGTGCCAAGAGTAATGCACACTGCGTTTTTAGCGCCTTTTGCCGCACCGGCAACATATTCGCCGTAAGCCGCCGCATTGGCGTCATTTTCAATAAACACCGGCTTGTCAATAGATTTTTTTATATATTCAACCATAGGAGTGTTATTAAAACCTAAGTTACATGAATATTCAATAATACCCTTTTCGCTGTTTGCAATGCCGGGAGTTCCGATACCTACCCATTCAATTTGCTCCATCGAAATTCCGGCTTCCTTGACTGCTTGTACGGAAACCTTTGCCATATCGTCTGCAATTTCCTTTTCAGGTCTGGGTAGATTTGTTTTTGTACTGGCTTTTGAAATAATGTTGTAATTTTCGTCAACCACTCCTGCAACAATATTTGTTCCGCCCAGGTCGATACCAATATAATATTTCATTCCATACTTCTCCTTGCATTGATTAAATTTTCTGTAAAATTATACATTTATATCATAAACTAAAAATGAATTTTAGTCAATAGTTTTTTTGGGATTTTAAAAAAGAAATCTGTTAATTTTTCATATTTTAGGAATTATTTCAACAAAAATAAATATATTAAATTACTAATTATACATTATTTACAAATTATTTTTGATTATTTATAACTAAAAAAGGTTGAAATTAAATCAGAAACATGTTAAAATATAATAACTAAAATATCAGGAGTTATCAGATGCTTGAAAAAAATAAAAATGAATTTATTGAGATTTATAAGGAAAATATAACACGCCCCGGTTCGGACAAACTGTTAAATTATCTTATTTCCGAACAGAGCGATTTTTTTACTGCTCCATGCAGCACACGTTTTCATGGTTCATATGCCGGAGGACTGGTTCAGCACAGTATTAACGTGTATAACTGTCTTAAGGATTATCTTTCAAGACAGCGTACCAAAGACGTTTACGGAATGGAATATACTAACGAAAGTATTGCTTTAACAGCCTTGCTTCATGACGTATGTAAAATGAATTTTTATTCGGTGGATTACCGTAATGCTAAAAATGAACAGGGAGTATGGGAAAAGGTTCCCTATTATACTATTAACGACCAGCTGCCTTACGGGCACGGTGAAAAATCAGTTTATATAGTGTCAGGCTTTATGCGGCTTACCAGGGAAGAAGCTTTTGCTATAAGATACCATATGGGTTTTTCCGGTATTGAAGATAGAAATAGTATCGGAAAAGCATTTGAAATGTTTCCTCTTGCATTCGCATTAAGCGTTGCGGATATGGAAGCTACATACTTTTTAGAATCAAAATAGAAAGGTGAATAACAATGAGTAATTTTTGGTATGATAATGCGATAGTTTATCACATTTACCCTTTGGGGTTTTGCGGAGCTCCTAAATATAATGAGGGAGGAGAAGTTCAGTACCGTCTGAACAAGCTTGTTGACTGGATTCCTCATCTTAAGGAAATGAATGTTGACGCTGTTTATCTTGGTCCTGTATTTGAATCTGTTGAACACGGCTATGATACCATTGACTACAAAACTGTTGACAGACGTCTGGGCGACAACGCTTCATTTAAAGACATTTGCCGTCAGCTTCATGAGAACGGTATTAAAATTATACTGGACGGCGTTTTTAATCACGTTGGAAGAGGCTTTGAAAAGTTTAAGGATATTCAGCAAAACGGTCAGAATTCTCCTTACTGCGGATGGTTTCATAATCTGAACTTCGGCGGACAGAGTCCGTGTGGAGATAATTTCTGGTATGAAGGCTGGAACGGTCATTATAATCTGGTTAAGCTGAATCTTAGAAATCCGGAGGTTTGCGATTACCTTATTGATGTTGTCGATTTTTGGATGAATGAATTTGAGATAGACGGTATCAGATTTGATGCTGCGGACTGTATTGAATTTGATTTTTTCAAGAGAATACGTTCACACTGTAAAGGAAAAAATCCGGAATTCTGGCTCATGGGTGAAATTATTTTCGGCGACTATAAACGCTGGGCAAATCCGGAAATGCTTGACAGTGTAACAAACTATGAGTGTTATAAAGGAATTTATTCCTCGCATAATACAAAGAACTATTTTGAAATAGATTATTCTATAAACCGTCAGTCGGGAAGCAATGCTATTTATCCCGGAATAAATCTTTACAATTTCGTTGATAATCATGACGTAAACCGTATAGCAAGCACTCTTACAAATCCTGAGCATATTTACAATGTATATACAATGCTTTACGCTATGCCGGGTATACCGTCGATCTATTACGGCGGGGAATATGGAGTAAAGGGTATTAAGGAAAATAATTCAGACGATAATCTAAGACCATGCCTGAATCTTGGTGATATGAATTCTGAAAACACAAAGCTTTATGCTCATATCGTAAAGCTGGGAAGAATCTATAAAGCTTATCCTGCATTGAGAACAGGTAAATACCATACGATTATAATAAGAAATCAGCAGATGCTTTTCCTGAAAGAATTGAACGGTCAGCAGGTTTATGTAGCGCTCAATCTTGAGGATAGAGATTTTGACTTGAGTTTTGGTACTGACAGACCGGCGCTTGTTGATGTTCTCAGCGGAAACAGAGTAAATGTTGAAAACGGTAATGCGTATATTAAAATGCCGCCGTTTTCATCAATGATAATTGTTGAAGACGCTATTGTAAACGAAGAACCGGAACCGGTACATGAAGAAAAGCCGACTGAAACAGAAATTGTGATCGGCGGAAAATACCGTCATTATAAAGGCGGAGAATATGAACTTGTTTCAATTGTAAAGCACAGTGAAACTCTGGAGGAACTTGTAATTTATAAGTCACTTTCTACAGGTGAAATGTGGGCAAGACCAAAATCACTGTTTGTCGGACTGGTTGACGGTCAGCCAAGATATACATTATTATAATAAAAAAGCGGTACAATTAAGTACCGCTTTTTTAATTAGCGATTGTTGTTCTGCTGGTTGTTATTCTGCTGATTGTTCTGCTGATTTTTCTGATTCTGATTATTCTGCTGGTTGTTGTTCTGCTGATTGTTCTGATTCTGGTTGTTTTGGTTGTTCTGATTGCTCATGATTAATCTCCATTCTCCGCACGACATTCAAAAAGCTGCTTTAGCTTCCCGTGCGGAGGAATGGAAAAAGCACAAATGCATTTTGAATCCGTAATATTTAAGCGGTGAATTTTTAACCGCATAAGTATTATTGACATTAATCATGGAATCATTCAAAATTTTAAAAAAATTTTATTATATTAAAATATTAATTATTTTTTGATTTTGTTTTCTTCATGAATTTTTCTGCAAAAACCACAAAACGCTTGTGAGTACCTTCACCAATTAAACCTGCTTCATCTTCTGCCCAAACACGGAAGGTTATTTCACGTCCGTTTACTTCGGTCACTTCAGCATATGCTTTTACTTTCATTCCCTCCGGAGTAGCGGAACTGTGAGTAATATTGAGCATAGTGCCAACTGTTGTTTCGTCATTTTCCATGCATTCTGATACGGTAGCTGCCGCTGCTTTTTCCATAAGTGCAGTCATCATCGGAGTTGCAAAGACTTCCAGAGAACCACTGCCAACAGTAACAGCAAAATTTTCTTTTGTAACAATTGTTTCTGCTTCTGATTTCATTCCAATTTTAATTTCTTTCATATTAGATTCCTTTCAATTATAAATTCGGACGTCTTTTTACAGACGTCCGTTTTGTTTTATTATTCTACTTCATCAGCGGTTTTTCTAAGTTCCTCGGGAATCGCATTTGATGAAACAATATCACCTAAAATTCTGTCGTAAGTGAGAATATCCAAGTCCTCGTCTCTGCCCACAGATGCATCATAATTTGTTGAATAAACAGGTGTAGTTTCCATTTTATCCATCATAGCCTGAATAAAACTGTCTCTTGGAGCGTCAATAAGATCCATTAAAACATACGGTGCATAGAATGTTGAAAACTTTTCTTGCGGCATACCGCTGTAATCAAGATCATAATTGCTCCATACGATAAATGGCTGCTCGTAAAGAACTCCGCAATTGTCACCGTTCATGCCAAGCTGATCATAAACACTGTTTTCACCTTTGAGAGAAGGATAATGATCTCCTATCATAAATACAACGGTAGGTTCGTCAATTTCCTTGAGATTATTGATAAATGCTTCAAAATCAGTACCTGTATGTTCTATCCATTGGAAGTAATTTCCCATTTCATCTTCAGGATTTTCGCCCTGATCATAAGGTTGATGATTCTGCATAGTTGTTGTGTGCAGGAAAAGCGGTTCATCGGTTTCTTTAATAAGCTTTTCTACCTGATTGAAAACTGTTTTATCTTCTATATATGTACCGTAATATTCGATCGGTACTGTAAAATCTTCATCAAAAATCAACTGATCAAAACCAAAATTTGCATAGACTCTTTCTCTGCTGTAGAACGAACCCATAAACGGGTGTACATAGGCAGTTGAATAGCCCCAGTCCTTATAATAGGACGCAATGGTAGGTTGTGCTCTGTCAAGAAGCAGTCTCTGCGGCATGTTAGGATCGTTCAGTGATCTAACCGGCAGACCGAAATTAAGTTCAAATTCTGTTCTGACTGTCCAGCTTGCATAGGTCGGAACAATTGCAGTACCTGTATAGCCTTCTTCTGCAACAGCGTCAAATCCGGCGTATGTATCGCCGATATTTAGATCAAGCTGATCTTCAAAGCGTCTGAAATCAGCAAAAGCTTCAGACATGATCATAATAACATTTGGTTTTTCTTTTGAAAATGATGTACTGTCATTATCAATATCAACATTCATCATTGCCGTTACAGTATCGTCATTGTAATTCTCCGGTTCTTTCAGTTGATTGGCAAGATTTTCAGAAGCTGTCTGACAGAAAAATGCCAGAAAACTGTTATTGTCAAATTTTTCATTCAGCTTAAATGTATTATCGGCAGAAGTTGTATCAAGATCAAACAACGAATATACCGGTTTTGAAACTGCGGGAATAGTAATAACCGAAACGCACGCTCCTATACATGCAATAGCCGGAGCAATTCTTCTGGAAATTTTCATTTTCATTTTCGGGTTGAACCAGAAAACTGCCAAAAAGTATACAAGAACGATCAGTACATATATAACAAGCATAGGAGTGATTTTTATGTACGCAAAAGATGTTAAACTTTTTACACTTTTTATAAGCTTCATATCTGTCATTATCAAATGATTGCCGTTGGTATTGTATTTAAACAATTCCGTAATACTCAGCGCCATATAAATAAATGATTGTGTGAGTACTGCTATCCAACCCTTTCTAAAAAGAAGAAGAAATCCATAGAATATCAATGACGCAATTAATACGTTAAATAAAATAACTGACGGTCTTGAAGCGGCAAATAAAATAAATTTGGACGGGTATTTTCCCTGATTTATTTCTGCCATACAAACTATGAATATCGGAAATAATACGGTTAGTAATAAATTTGTCATTTTATACTTTTCGGAATTCTCGTCTCTCTTAGCATTTAATTTTCCGAAAGCTGATTTGACTTTTAAAAATTTCTCTTTCATTTAGCCCCTCATTCTTTCTGAATTGAAATTTATTTTTGTTCCATAACATAATATATCACAATAAAATTTAAAGTTCAATAGGAAATTTCACTTTCAGCAATTTTATTTCCGTACTTCTACAACGGGAATAAATTTTACACAAAAATAATATTTATTTTTGTGGTTTTTTACAAATTATTAATATTTATATTTTTTAAATCAGATAATAAATCCACCGTTTACACCGAGAATCTGACCGGTAATAAATGAACTTTTTTCTGATGCAAGAAAAGATATTGATTCGGCTATATCTTCGGGTTTGCCAAGTCGTTCCAATGGAGCTTCATTCTTTAAACTTTCCATTGTTTCTTCACTGTAAGAATTGTTCATATCCGTCAGAATAACGCCGGGAGCAATACAGTTTACATTAATACCTGAAGGTCCTAATTCCTTGGCAAGAGCTTTAGTAAATCCAATTATTGCCGCTTTTGACGCAGAATAATGAACCTCACAGGAAGCGCCTGTTTGTCCCCACATGGAGGAAATATTTATTATTTTCCCGCTTTTGGCATTTATCATAAACGGCAGCGCACTTCTGGTACAGTTATACGTACCCTGAACGTTTACTTTCCATATAAGTTCTTCCTGTTCAGGAGTAATATACATAAAAAGTCCCGATACCGATATACCGGCATTATTTACCAGTACGTCAATTCTCCCTGTTTTTTTCATAGTCTCTCTGATCATATTGTCAACTGCCATTCTGTCTGATACGTCTGCACAAATTGCAAAGCCTCCGGTTTCTGCGGCAATTTTTTCTGCTTCGACCTTATGTGTGCGGTAATTTATAACAGGTATAAAACCGTCCTCCGCAAGCTTATATGCCGACGCTTTACCTATTCCCCTTGAAGCGCCTGTAATTATAGCTGTCTTATTCATTTTTCTCTCCCCTGCTTTTTTCTTTTATAAATATAATAACATATTTGCAAAAAAATGCAAGCACATATTGAATTAAAATTAAAAATATGTTATTATATATGTATATTCAAATCATGAAAACTGGTGATTGGAGAAAATATGGAACAGTACAAAATTGACAGAATAAACTTTCTTGCCCGAAAGTCCCGTAGAGAAGAACTGACTCCGGAAGAAAAAAAAGAACAAGCAACGCTGAGACAGGAATACCGTGACAGTTTTGTCAGAAGTCTGACTTCTCAGCTTGATAATACATATATAGTCGAAAAAGACGGCTCAAAACACAAGGTAACAAGAAAAAACGGAGGTAATCATAATGAATGAAGACAAAAGAAAAAAACTGGCTATAGTCCGCGCTATACTTTGCATACTGGTAATAGTAATAGTTATTCTTGGATGGATCGAAATCATTCCAAAAACTATAGGAATGATCATATCTACAATTATTCTTTGCGTGGTTTCAGGCTGGAACGGCGTTGAAGCTCTGCAAATGAAACGCAAAGGTGCCGGCATTTTTAATTTTGTTATATGTGCATTAATACTGGCTCTCTGTATAATTACTATTATTTTTTAAATATGAAAAAATATATAGCGGTAATTTTACATTATCTTTACTCCTTTCCGGAATCATTCAAAATCCAATAAACGTACAACAGATTCAGAACAGTTAAAAAAAGCTCGTATTTCAAATAATGATATTATAAAATTCCTTCAAGGAGAAATACAGAAAAGTTTAGACGCAATCGAAACGAAAGAAACCACAATCGCACAGCTTCGTAAACAAATTGAAACTGACCAATCACAAATTGCAGACTTTCAAAAACTAATTGATAGTCTGTCTATTGAAGAGGAGGGCACAAAATGAGTAACAAAGGTAAACAAATTGAAAAATTATTGAATAAGACATCTCCTACTGCACCAGACATGACAAATCCCTTGAAAATTATTGGTGATGGTAAAATGATAGATGGAATTAAGAATATTTTCAATTATGCTCTGGATGAGGGCAGAAAAAATGGCTTGGATAAAGGAAAAAAGATTGGTTTCGCCAAAGGTAGCGCTATTACTCTTGGTATATGCGGTGCAATATACTTACTTCCCCAAGGAGTAAAGTTTGTTAAAAAGAGAATTTCTGAGCACAAAGCGCATGATGAAATGGGAGAGAAAATTTATTCAGCTTTTAGTGAGGACTTAGCTGTTAATTCTAATGAGGGATGTGTAATAGATGAAAAAAACGAAAACAATGAAGCGTAATACTATTCTTGAAGCCATGACATATGCATATATAAGGAGAATTAAGAAGTGGATGTTCTGCCCAGCCTGTCAGAATGGCAAGATGACTATAAACAAAAAATCCACACTTTGGACTTGTGAGGAGTGTGGCTATAAACTTTCTGCTGATGAATTTGAGGATAACTATGTATTTTGGTTTTGTGACGAATGTAATACATATCTTAACAATCAGGAAGGTTTTGACCGGAACACCTCAAAACATATATGTCGGAATTGTGGGTATGAGAACGATATTACCTCTGACAATTTAAAAGGTATTTGTTCTGACTGTGGTAGAGTTATTCCTGACCCTGATAGTACTCTTTGTGCGGATTGTAGGCTTGCTCGACATCAAAAGGCAAAAGAACGGTTTGTAAAGGGCGTAAAAATTGCCGGTGCTGCCGCTACTGTTGTTGGCACAGTGTATCTGGCTTCTCAAGCAACTGACGATGATGAAAATTCTGACTACATACCTCTTCCTGGCGGAGATGATGATGAAGGAGAAGATGGAATGAAATGTGCGAATTGCGGCAATACTGATGAAAATACTTTATGGGATGAGGATGACACTATATATTGTTCAAAATGTTGTCATCTAACTTCGAAAGAAACGGGAGAAGACGATCTCGTTGAATGTCCGTATTGTCATCGCATGAGAGACCGAAAAGCAATGTACTGTCGCTGGTGTAATGATTCTGCTTGGCAGGAAAGTACATCGGATGAATTTGAAGAAATAGATAAAATATTAAAAGGAATGGGGTACTAATGATAGTCACTTTATAATTGATGGCTAAATTATACGAATGCTTTTTTTTGCTGTAGAGCTTTTTGGAAAGCAGCTTTTGTCTATTGATTTTCTAAGCAAAATCGCTTATAATTTGAAGCAGAACATATTGCTATTATCCACAATTACTTGAGCAAGTGTTATCAATGCCGATAACAAAATGATAACATTAGCTCATATAGGCAGGATAATATGGATATATCAAATAATCAAAAGAACAGGAAACACGATAGAGAATAATTCCTAAACAAAATGTGTTAGGCTTTGTCGAGGAGGTATAAATGTCAATCGCTTTGCTGGCAGCAGCGGCTGTAATAATAATCTGCGTACTTATCAACAGAATTTCAAATAAAATCGGAGTACCCGTACTTATCGCCTTTATCGGACTTGGAATGCTATTCGGTTCTGACGGTATTCTGAAAATTCCATTTGAAAATTATGACTTTGCAGAACAAATCTGTACTATTGCATTGATTTTCATTATGTTTTACGGAGGATTCGGTACCAGATGGAGCGAAGCTAAGCCTGTAGCGGCAAAATCAATAGTCATGTCAACTGTAGGCGTTGCCGCTACCGCAGGACTGACAGGATTATTCTGTCACTTTATTCTTAAATTTCCGCTGTGGGAAAGTATGCTGACCGGATCGGTAATAAGCTCTACAGACGCTGCGTCAGTGTTTTCCATACTACGTTCAAAAAAGCTTGGTCTTAAAGAGAATACAGCTTCCTTGCTTGAAATGGAAAGCGGAAGTAATGACCCATGTTCGTATATGCTGACTGCAATTATACTTTCGATCATGGGAGGTAAGATCAGCGGCGGAGCTATTGTATATCTGATTTTTGCTCAATTTGCGTATGGTTTGATCTTCGGTTTTGTTATTGCAATCGGGGCAAAATTAGTGCTGCAGCATTTTAAATTCTCTACTGAAGGATTTGATGCGGCATTTGTCCTTGCGGTTGCCGTCCTCGCTTATGCGCTTCCATCAGCAATAGGAGGAAACGGTTACCTAAGTACATATATAGTCGGTATTATTCTCGGTAACTCCGATATAAAAAATAAAAAGTCCATGGTGCATTTCTTTGACGGTCTGACAGGACTTATGCAAATGCTTATTTTCTTCCTTTTGGGACTACTTTCCTTTCCATCTGCATTACCTAAAGTATTTCCGACAGCGCTGGCAATTTCACTTTTCCTTATGCTGATAGCAAGACCGATTGTCACATTCGGAATACTGACTCCTATGAAATGCAGTATAAGGCAATCGCTGCTTGTATCATGGTCGGGGTTAAGAGGTGCTGCTTCAATTGTTTTTGCCATTATGGCTACTGTTACAGCAGAAAATTTAAAAAATGATATTTTTCATATAGTATTCTGTATAGTACTTATTTCCATATCGCTCCAGGGTACTCTTATTCCATTTATGGCAAAGGTATTCGGCATGGTCGACAATAATTCAAACGTACTCAAAACCTTTAACGACTATGTGGAGGAGCTTGACGTTCAATTTATAAAGCTTACCGTTCAGGGAGAACACCCATGGAAAGACAAAAGGATCAGGGAACTTTCCATTCCGTGGGATCTGCTCTTTGTACTTATAATTCGTGGAGATCAAAGTATTATTCCAAACGGAAAAACTAAAATCAAGGACGGGGACATTGTAGTAGTAAGCGCTCCGGAATACCACGGTACCGGAGATATACAGTTTACAGAATATAAAATATCTTCGGGAAATAAGTGGATAGGTCAGAAAATATCAGACTTTGCAAAAGTATCCAGCAATCTTGTTATCCTTATTAAAAGAGGTCAGGAGGTCGTAATTCCCAGAGGACCTACGGATATTGAGGAAAATGATGTTCTTGTTCTTCATGTTCCGGAAAAAATTGATATTACAAAAATAAAAAAGGACTGAATTTTCAGCCCTTTTCTTATTTAAATATTTTTCTGATAAATAAGCATTAAACCGTTCAGCAGGAGTTCATCATCAGTAATAATTTTATTGGTACAGTAAGGTACTATACTTTCAGCTAAACCGCCTGTTGCTATTACCTTAGGCTTATATCCCAGTTCTTTTTCAATACGGCAGATCACTCCGTCTATGGAAGCGGCAGTACCGTAAACGGCGCCGCTTTTCATACAGTCAGCAGTATTTTTACCTATAATTTTTTTCGGAGCTTCAATTGCTACATTCTGAAGAAGAGAAGTATTTTTTGTCAGCGCTTCGTGAGCGGTATTAACTCCCGGCATTATTATTCCGCCTATATAATTGCTGTTTTTATCAATTACCGATACGGTCGTGGCAGTACCCAAATCAAAAATGATAAGTGGTGAGCCGTAATAGTGTATGCCGGCAACTGCGCCTAC
>OIEM01001193.1_pt1 | contig 11508 bp, 10 predicted proteins | sample 1581761 | NCBI WGS metagenome assembly OIEM01 (sample SAMN01760978, study PRJEB22395) | human gut metagenome | reverse complement strand
TGTACCGAAAGAATCTGCAGATCAGGCTGCTGCTTTGCTGCTTATCGACCAATTGTATGATAACAATCCCGATACCAAGCAATTCTGGCCTATCTGGAAAGTATTTATAGACGGAAGTAACGGTGTGCTAACAAACGATTATGACTATTAATGATGAATGAATTATGAAAAAGATAATGACTCTAACAGCCCTTGCTATGTTCGTCTCAATGGGTGCAGGGGCACAGACGGTATACGATGCTACGAATATAGCAAGTAAAGATCTAAGTGGTACTGCTCGTTTCGTAGGTATGGGAGGCGCAATGGGAGCGTTAGGTGGTGATATTTCCACTATCGGTACGAACCCTGCGGGTATTGGTATCTATCGTAGTAACGATATAGTAGCATCTTTCGGCTATTCGATTACAGATGTTGAAAGCAAATATGGCGGACAGACATTTAATATGGGAAAAAACCGTTGGAACTTTGATAATGCAGGTGTTGTGTTTTCTACCAAGGTTGGTAATGTTACGTCATTACGTTATGTAAACTTTGCCTTTAATTATCAGAAAGTAAAGTCTTTCAATCGGAATATGACTATGGCAGGAGACTTGAATGGTTATTCGCAGACCTATCAGATGGCAGCTATGTCCGATGGGATTACACCGGAAATGTGGAAGGGTAGTAATCCTTTTAATACAGATGATATCGGATGGCTTTCCGCATTGGGATGGGAGGGACACCTGATAAATCCTTCAATAACTACTGATAAGACGCCTTATCCTTATAACGATGCCGATGGTAATCAAATAAAGGATGAGGAAGGTAATCTTTTATATGAGAATTATAATTTCTACACAAGCATTTTAGGAGACGGTGACTATCCTTATTTACGTGAATTCCGTTCTCGGGAAAGTGGAGGAGTAAATCAATTTGATTTTAATGTTTCTTTCAACTTTAATGATCGTTTCTATCTTGGCTTTACGATAGGAGCTTATGATGTGGACTATAATAAGTATACATTATATGATGAAGATTTCCGTACAGGAAATGAAGAACCGACAGGTTCCGGATACATCTTGGAAAGTTTCAATAAAGTAAGTGGTGCCGGCTTTGACTTTAAACTTGGTGCTATTCTTCGTCCGTTTGAGGATTCACCTTTACGTCTCGGGCTTGCCATACATACCCCGACTTTCTATAATTTGACATGGTCTACTTCAGCCCGTCTTGTTTCCGATCTGTATCAGGGCGATAAGGTTGTATCTACAACGGTGGATAGTTTTGATTATTTGAATAATGGAGATTTGAAACAAGAATATCAGATGAACACTCCATGGACTTATAATCTGAGCTTGGGATATACTGTAGGAACTCAATTGGCTTTAGGTGCTGAATATGAGTATAAAAACTACTCGACAACTAAGTTCTATTATTCTGATGGTGATAAGATGGAATGGCAAAGTAATGAGTCTAAACTCTGTTTGAAGGGCGTCAATACTTTCCGCATTGGTGCTGAGTATAAAGTAATTCCACAGTTTGCTTTGCGTGCCGGATATAATTATAGTAGCTCTGCTTTCAAGAAGGATGCCATTAAGGCATTGCCTATAGAGTCCATTAATACTGATACGGATTATGCTAATCTTAAGTCATTGAGTAATTACACACTGGGTATCGGTTACAGAGGCTCTGCATTTTATGCCGATTTAGCTTACAAATATTCAGTACAGAAAGGTGATTTTTATCCTTTCGATTCTTCTCAAGATGGCGAAGTAGGACTTACTGCTGCTAAGTTGACTAATACTCGCAGCCAGGTGATATTATCTTTAGGTATGCGTTTCTAAAAGAATAACAATATAAGCAAATAACCTTTCATTGCAAATACCTTGTGTATTAAATTCGAGTCCCCGGAGAGATAGCAGTACTCCGGGGACTTTTCTTTTCTAATTTCTTAATACTCTATTTTATCTTCTTTCTCAGCCCATGCTTCGAAAGCTTTGATGGCTTCATTGTGTAGCAATACTTCTGAGGGAAGTTTGCGATCGGCAGGTTTTAAAGCGATTTCATCATATATGAAAGAGTCGTCGAAACCTATATTTTTGGCGTCAGTCTTGTTGTTTCCATAATACATTTTGTCCAGTCGGGCCCAATAGATAGCGCCGAGGCACATGGGGCAGGGCTCACAAGAGGTATAGATTTCGCAACCACTGAGGTTGAAAGTACCTAGTGACGTGGCTGCTGCACGAATGGCACTGACTTCGGCATGCGCTGTCGGGTCACATGAGGATGTCACACGATTCGTTCCGGTAGCTATGATTTCTCCATCTTTGGCAATGACGGCACCAAATGGGCCGCCACCGTTAGCGACATTCTCCGTGGAGAGCTCAATCGCTTTTCTCATAAGTTCTTCTTTGGTCATAATAAAAATGATTATTTAATTCTCTGTATGATACGAATGATGTCTATTCCCCCAACTCCTTATTTCGTAGACCGGCATCAATATCTATGAGAATCTGATGTAAACTAGCGAGTAGGGGAGGAAGTTCTTTGCTGGTAATGTCGTAGATCAATTCCGGATCTATTGAGAGATATTCATGTGAGATTATATTACGCATTCCTATAATTTGTCTCCACGGTATTTCGGGATAATGAGAGAAAAGGCATCCGTGAGTGCGGTCATCTACTTGGCGAATTGTTTCACCGATAGTTTGCAGGCACATACAGGTCGAATTGAACAATACCATGCCATCGTCCGAATTGAGAAAATCTTGATAATTGCTTATCCGAGCGGTGGTTTTTATGACGAATGATGTTTGGCTTTCTACAAAGCGGAGCATATCTATTAATGCTTGTTTAGACGTAGATTGCATCTTGTTCAAGATTATGCCGGAACATTTGACGCATGTTCTCATGCAAGGTTATTAAATCAACTTTTGTATGAAAGAGGTGTTCTAATTCTTCCTTGATCGTCATATAGGCACGAAAGGTGGTTTTGCGTAGTTTTACGCAAACATCAATATCGCTGTTCTCCCGTTGTTCGCCACGGGCAGCTGAACCAACGAGAGCAAGACTCTCAATGCCATACTTGTCAGCGGTTGTTTGCTTGAACTCGTGCAGGATGGCGAGAATTTCATTAGTTGTTTTCATTCTATTTTTCCTTTCTTGCTGTTAAAGGGGTAGCGATACAAAGATACAATTCTATATAGACAAAAACAAGTCCGCCCCACAGTTTTTGTTGTGAGGCGGGAAATGAATTATTAAAGTTTTATGCTGTCACCAATACCAACCTATGCCTATAGAAGCCGGATAGAGTTCGGGTCCTTTATTCTTTTCAAACAGAGAAGTGAGAGCGAAACGGGCATTGAATCCCAAGCAACCGTAACCGGCCTGTAGCAGCAGATTCATGCCAAGCGGATGGGTATTCAGCTTGCTACTCAAAGTATGTTTCTTATCATTATATTTGGCTCTGGATTTAACCCCTACACGCCATTCCACTTCCGGACCAGCGGCAATGAAAGCACGGCGACTGCCGAATTTGGTTTGCCATTCCAGACTGACAGGCAGACGGAAAGCCCAATAGCGCAGCCAGCTCTTTTGGTAATCCACATCTTCGGCTTGCCGGCAAACGGTGATGCCGTCTACTTTCTCAAAGCCGTAATTGTCATCCAGTTTATAGACGATACGTGCTAAACCGAGGGTGGTGGTCAATCCCCAATGATTGTTACGGGTTATGGCAACTCCGGTATTAAACAGATTGATACCCCATTCCCAGGATTTCGAGCCAAGTTGAGGTACTTTGGCAGAGTACTGAAATGTATTGCTTGCCAGTTTGTTAAAGCCGAAATAGATAGCGGGGTAGTGAGGATCAAAGCGGTAATAGCCTTTTTTCTTCTTCACGAAAGGTACGGAAACCGTTGTGGTTCGTTCAATGCTGCGACCGTCCAGATACACACCTTCAAATACCTGGGTGTTTTCGATGGTGTCATTGTCGGCTTTTGCCTCATACATTTTCACTTTGATTTTGCCATCATGTTCTTTAATGATGATCTTCCGTCCGTTGAGATAGAGAGTTGTATCTTGCGGGATGCTTTCTTGTGCCACGACTGTCATGGAAGTCATGATAAGGAATAAAAAGAAAATTCGTTTCATAAGTTTTATTATTTGTGATTTATAAATTTCAGAATTAGTCTTTGCTGAATATCAGTGTAACAAGGTCGTCACTGTCTATTTCGCCTTCGATATAGATAAGTGTGGCTTCTCCTTTCTTGCCGAGCCGGAATAGTATGAAGCGGTTTATTTTATCTTTTACCGGAGGCAACTGGTAGTATCCCGATTGAATATGCCCGTCTGTCACCACTTCTTTTATTTTCCTGGCATGTTCCCGGTCGGATTCCAGACACCGGTAGATATCCGGTAATGCCTTTTCTGCCTTTGTCAGTTTCAGGCTTTGGTAATGGGTGATGTCCCAATTCTTGGATAACATCTTGGACAGTTCCACGTAAGTGGCCCCTTTCTCATTGCCGTATTTCTGAAATACGGATGCTATTTGCAGTCCTTTTTGGGCGTACATGCCGGTACTGAACAAGAGCAGCAGGCAGCATAGCAGGGTATGAGTGAACTTTTTCATAATTGTATCTATTAGTTCTTTTTATTATTCAAACATCAGATCAAGCACTTCATCTTCCGTAGTTCGCATATCTCGGAAAGCAGCAAGGGCTTGTTCATGCACCAGGTTTACATCCGTGTATTGCTTGCCGTCGATAATGACGTAATTTTCCGGAGTGGGGTGAAGGTATCGCTGCGTACCGGCAATGCCGATCACTAATAAAATTCCGGCTGCTATTCCTCCCGCTGTGTAAATAAAGCGACGGCGGAAGGAAGGCTTTTTAACAGGAGCACTTTCTTGCCGGAATGCTTTTGCTTCCTGATCCAGGCAGACAAACAAGGGACGATATACTTGTAACGATTCCGGTACATTTTCTTGCGTGAAGAAACTGCGTAATTCGCGTTCTTCCTCACATGAGGTCTGTCCTTCGAAATAGCGGTCTATTAATTCTTCTATCTTCATACTTGTTTCCTCCTTATTTTTTCTTGTACGGTTTGCAGGTAAATTTCTCTCACTTTCTTTCGCGCTCTCGACAGGTTACTTCGGATGGCTTCCGGATTACAGCCTGTGATGTCGGCGATCTCTTCCGTTTCATACTCCTCGATGTCTTTCATCCGCATGATGGTGCGCTGCAAGGTAGGCAATGAATTAATAATTTCATGCATCAGACGGATTTCGTCTTTTATCTCAAGCAACCGTTCCGGTGTTCCACCGGGAGTGGCATCCTGTACATACTCTAACGGTACGCTGGCGGTATGCCTGGTGCGCCACATATCCATGCAGAGATTATGTGTCATGGTCATGGCGAATGCTTCAATGTTACGGTACTGTTCCAGTTCAAGTCTTTTGTTCCATAGCTTGAGCAGGACTTCTTGTACGGCATCTTCTGCATCGTCCGGACTTTCGGTCAACTTCCGCGCATAATTCAATAGCTTATTGCGGAGGGGTAGAACGGATATTTTAAATTGTTTGAGTTCCATTTACATTACTAAGACGAACGTGTAAAGCGAACGTGACATCAAAAATAAAAAAAAGTGTTGCACAAAGCAATTTTTTGTTTTGCTTTGGCAACACTTACCATTTGGAGAGAATCTGAACTACTTGAGTGATTCCATATCACTTCATGCAATTATAAGGTCAACCGGACAGAGACTATGCTGTTACCGGACAACAGTACATATACACCCTCGCCAGATTCCAGCATCTCAGTACTGATAACTTCCATATTTTTGTTTTCATTGGTTTCAACGGCATTTGCACGCTTCATTCCTGCCAACGGTATTTCTATACACTGGGTGGCTCCAGTGAAATTCAGCAATACAACCGTTACTTCATTTCCTGTTTCATTGATGTAGGCTGTGGCACATATTCCTGTATTATTCGTGACAGCTTTAATACGGGTAGTACCTGTGGCGTACTGCGCGTAATGGGTCATGATGTAACCATTCTTAGCAATTTCACCTTCACCCACCGGGCTGCGCTTGTCATTATCGCCCATCAATCCATAGAAGCGCTTTAAATACCAGTATACGTATGCACTGCAATAGCCCTCCATACACATGTGGATTTCTTTGCCAAGATGGTTGAGGCAGTATTGCCACTTTTGGAATTCCCATGCTGACGGATCATCTGATTTTTCTCCGTCATTAAAGAGATGTTCCGTCATCCACCAGGTCTTTCCATGGATGCGAGGGTAGAGACCGCAGATGTAATCGTGACGATTTTTGACGTATCCATTATCCAGGTCTGTAAAACCTTGATAAAGGTGTCCTGCAATAATATCGGTCTGTGCAAATGCTCCGGCATCATTGATGATCGGATCCGTGTATTCGGGTGGTGTACCACATGCTTCGGGAGACATCAGTCTGACTCCGGTTTCACGGATTTTGGCACCGTATTGCTTCACAAAATCTACCACTTCCTGAGGAGTCCAATAAGTAAAGTCCATATCCGGTTCATTCTGAACAGATATGGCATAAAGATCTACTCCATTCTGTTTCATGAAATTGATGTAACGGATAAGATGATCGGCGTATGCTCCATAGTTCTCTTTTTTGAGATGTTTTACTTCTTTGCCGTTCACCTTGATTTGCTCGGAGAGAGCATCAGTACAGTCCCACGGACATGCAAAAACTATTGCTCCATTGGCCTGTGCCGCTTTAGCCGCTTCTACATCAGCATTCCAATCAGATTCGTTGGGATAAACCATCAGGCGAAGGATGGAGTAGCCCAATCCTCCTTCACCATACATTTGGTCTAATTGTCGGGCAGAAATGAGGTTTCCGCCACACCAAATTTTAGGATTGTACATTCCACCGAATCCTGCTATCGGCTGATATTTTACTGTAGGGTCAATATTAAGTGTTACAGACTTGAACGCCGGTTCCTGTTCTATCAATAAATCGGTAGTCTGCTTGTTGGTTAGGTCAGTAATGTGAATAGTCTGTGTACGTTGTTTCATTGAAGCGTTAGCATTGCAAACCACTTGAATTTTTGTGTACTGCTTTTCTCCATCACTGCTTCCACCTGACATCGGAGTTATACTTTTTACAATATCTCCCTGTTCGAAGGTTATCTCCCAGGAGGTTTTTGCCCATTCTATAACGACCTCTGTCTGGTTTTCACCGGCACTCACTGTAATTGACTTTTTTAGGAAGAGCGCATATGCGCCCTTCCCGTTATCATCAGTCTCCGCATTATTATTATCAGAGCATGCCCAACATGACATTCCCATCAGAAAAATGCATAGATTTCTAATAAATAGTTTCATTATACTTCGGGTTATTTCAATCCTTCAACTATTCCTTCATACATTCCATTTCGATTGTATCCCGAAGTCCAAGGGCAAATCTTGTTACCGGTACTGGTTTCGGTCATACTTGAAATGGATATGCCATATTGCTTGTCCGATGCGATAGTTTTCCGATATTCTTTCATGATGAAAGCTATGTAGTTGGCTGCGGCACTCCGTTCATCGGCGGTCAGTTTACTGGTCTGGATGAATTTACCCTCTGTATCTTCCACCATCATGCTGAGGTCGGATACACGTATCAGTTTACCGGTCTGTGCCAGCTTGTCGAACAATTCGGAAATCATCTCTTCATTGGCTTTCTGAGAAGTGGCATCTTTGGAATAAACCGCATGAAGAAGGATGTTGTATCCGTCAATACGGGTTACATCATCTGCTTCCCAGGATTTTACCAATGCGATCAATTCATCGGCTTTCTGTCCCATCTCATCAGATTGATTGAAAGTATTGCTAACGAAGAGGTTGAGATCAATTTTTGCTGTGTCACGTGCTTGTTTTACGGCTGTACGTGCATATTCTACTTCGCCCAAATATTCACCCCAGTTGAAGGTGTTGGCATCCATGGTTTTGTCAAGTGGTTCGCCTACAATATTCCATACTTTTACAGATTCACCACCGGCATTTACTATACCACCGATCCATTTATTCATCTCTTCAGTGAAGATATTCTTTTTCTCTTCCGGAGTTTTCTCGATGATGGTATCATCAGCTTTCCAGTGGAGGTTGATATTATCGATGTAAGCATGCCACTCACCCGAGCCTGAACCTACGGCCAGCTCTATCTCGGTCAGATCTTTCATGGAATTGGGTATAGCGATTTTTCCCTTACCTGTTTCTTCACCTTCTTTCAGGAATGTGATATAAATCTTGTCTCGTCCCCATTTGTTAGCTTCACAACCGAAGTTGAACGGTCCTTGGCCGCAGTTGAATTCTTGTCCATTAATCACTACCCGCATGCCGTCGCCCCAGCCATCTTTACCATCTATCAGGTACATGTCGAGAGAAAGACCTATGTAGTCACCTAACGTTCTTCCGTTTTGCAATTTTACTGTGAATTTAGGATAAGATCTATTGCAAGGGGTAGCAGCTGTACCTACGTGTAATACTTTACCACTGCCTTCAGGATCATTTTCTACAACGGAAGAGTTTCCGTTAGTCATCGGATAAGACGTTCCAAGTTCATCTTTTTCAAAGTCAATTTTAGTAACACCTGTTCCGGGAAGCTCATAATTCATCACGATGTTATCGAGAAAATATTGTGCTCCTCCAGAAGCGGAACCAACGGCAAGCTCAAATTCAGTAAGTCCTTTCATTTCATCCGGCAATATGAAGCCTGGAGCTGTAGCGCTATTTAAGCTGATGACCGCTCCACGATTCCAAGTGTTGGGATTACAACCAAAAGTTTTAGCATTCATACCAACGTTGAACTCTTTTCCATTAATAAAGACTCTCATACCTGCTCCATATATACCGTCTTCGTTTACAATACGCATATCAATGGTCAGATTGACGTAATCGCCCAGTTTTCGACCTTCCGGTAACTTGACGTTGAACTTAGGATGTGAATAGGCAGCTTTGTTATCGTCGGTACCTACATGCAGTGCTTTACCACTCTTCCCATCCGGGTCGTTTTCTACCACAGCCTGACTTCCTCCGGTCATACCGTAAGCTTTGCCTAGTTCATCATTCTCGAAGTCACAAATCACAGTTTTACCTTTCTCGGGTACGAAGGGAATAATGATGGGCTGTATCAGTTCATTATAATAAGCGGTGCGTTGTCCCTGATTGGAACAGAGCGTACCACCATAAAGCGTTATGTCCGTTCCTTTGACAGCATCAGCTACTAATTGCATTCTGCCAAAATCGAAGGAACCATCCTCTTTCAATGAATTGACGGGAGTGATAGAACCGCCAATATCTATGCCATCAAAATTGCTAAGTATGGTGCTGTAAGCAATGTCTTTCTTTAAAAAGTCTGTTGAAGACAAGTTTGCCGTAAACTTGAACGGAGAACTGGCATCGCGGGTAATGTACGATTTCAGCAAATCAAAGCTGGCCAGGTATTCGCTATTGGCCACTTCTTCAGGCTTTTCTACCTGAAGGTTGCAGTCATACTTATCGGTGCATGCCATAACCGTTGCACACATCATGGCAATACCGATTATCTTATGATTAAAGTATTTCATGTTTTCTTTGTTTAAACGTTTATACCAGATAATACTATCTTATTTCTATCTCGAATGACTTGCCACCTTGTACGGCACGACTGCTTAACACCAACGTATCTTTGGTGGCGTACTGCATGTTTTTGGTTTTAAAGTCAATTGTATAGTCCAGATAGATAGCATTACGATCTTTACCGCCAAGGCTGTTCTTTTCGCCCTTCTTCACAAATTTACCGGTACCGGAAATGATAAGATCATCGGAAGTACTACCTACTGTGCAATTACCATCTTCGGTAAAAGTCAAGCTGAGGTTGTAATTGAAAAGATTACCTTGTGCATCCTTGGTTGATAAGGATAGAATATTGTCTTTCAGGCTTTCAGTTGTAATATTTACTTTCTCATCCTTCTCTACATATTGCTGATGGCGTACCAATTGCGAAGAAACGCCGTTTATCACAGCTTGATCCACTCCACGACGCAGGTACTCACCATGCCAGGGATTGACATACTTTACAGCATAAAGTACAAAATTCTTGGGTTGTACACTCCAGTCGCCACTATTTGTCAACATGGGGTTTGCTACGACTGCTTTACCCTGAAGGATGGAGTCTGCACCCTGTACGCCTGTCATCTTCAGAGGAATCACGTAATAATTATCAAGAGTCTTTTTATCGGCAAAGAATGCATCGGTAAACTGTACCTCCACACCACCTATAACTTCACCCTTGGGAATATTGATCTGGTTGGCGGCCAGGGTATAGTAGGAGGTGGGCATAGGGGTAACAGGAGTGTTACTTCCTTTGAAATAGAGGTTTTCGCAAAGCGATTCATCTACCTGAGTATCAATAATTACATTCTTGCGGTTGGTATAACCACCACCCCAAGCTGCTTTAATGGATACTTTGTGCTGATTATCCAAAGAGTTATCGAGGAATTCGTCTTCTCCCAATTCAATGGTACGCAAACCATATTGATTGGCAAAATATACAGTTTGATAATCGAAGTCGGAGAATTCATTGTCAGAGCTTTCGCACGCGGTGAAAGACAAGAGTAATGAAGTCAGTCCGATATATGCTAATTTCTTTTTCATATCATGCTATTTTATTAATAGTGTTCACAATTTTGTTTATTTCCATCCTTTATTCTGGATGAGGTTGCTGTACTTCAGTATCTCAGAGTTGGGGATAGGGCAACAGTACATATAATCTTCATACGAACGTTCTTCTACGGTTATCTTCTGATAGCTGTTACCATTCCAGCTAATGCCATATACCGGTTCGTTCAGGTCGGCTTTCCAGCGACGGAGATCCCAAAAACGGAATCCTTCGAAGCAGAGTTCCAATCGACGTTCGTTGCGGATCAGTTCGCGCATTTTGTCTTTGCTGGCAGCGCATGCTTCCAGATAGGCATCATTGGCATCTACTTCGCCGGAAAGCAAAGCTTCCAGTTCACCATGCTTAACCTCTGCCTGAAGCGACGACAACTGTTCCAGAACATCGCCGATGACCGCTTCGTCATTTTCGGCCTCGGCCAGTTCTGCTAAATCGGCCAAATCATTTAGTGCCGACTGCATCCGTTTGAAATTATCCAGATTAAATTCCAGATTGTTTTTTTCGCTCATCAGCTTTTGCGCCTGTGTCGGATTGTTCCACAAAGAAGCGTCAGCTGTCAGCGCATTCAGCTCATCAAGGCGAAGGACAGCATTATCATAGTCAAAGAGACCTCCTCAGCAGCTCCAGCGACTGCTTGATTGTTTCAACCAACTCATAAATTTCGGCACGCATATAATTTTATCCTTGAATTAATACTGGGTTCCCAACTGAACATTGTCATCATAATCATTTACGAAGATATCCGCTTCGGAAGCGCCGGCATTTTCATTAGCCGCCGGAGTGCCGATAACACGCTGTTCAGACGAATTAAAGTTAAACTCCGGTTTCAGAGCCTCAAGA
>OIEM01001187.1_pt1 | contig 11541 bp, 7 predicted proteins | sample 1581761 | NCBI WGS metagenome assembly OIEM01 (sample SAMN01760978, study PRJEB22395) | human gut metagenome | reverse complement strand
AAGCCGACCTTTGCCTTTACCCTGACGCCGTTCAGCCCTTTGATGTACGTCGTGTCGGTTGAAAGCGGCGCAAGCGACGGCGTAAACTTCCTGACGTTTGCAAAGTCCGAAAGATCGCCCGTGGAATCGTACCCGAATCCTGCGTTGCTGCCCGTCGCGAAAAACACGTTTTTCCCGTAATAATCAACGTCGCAGGAAACCTTGAAAAGGTCTTTTTGTTTCGAAATTTTAGTAACGAGTGCAGACGTTCTGACTTCCACCCCGTTTTTTTGAAGCGCGCGGCGATATGCGTCAAGCACAGTGTTTGCCGACTCCGACAGCGGATAACCCCTGCCTTCATCGTCAAACCGCATAAGCAGTCCCAGACTTTCAAAAAACCGTTTGATTTCGAAAAAACCGTACTTTTCAAACGTTGCCGAAACGAAACTCTCGTCGTTATATTTCCCGACGTCGAAGTTTTCGTTCAGGAAATTGCATTTCCCTGCGCCCGTTGACAGCAGTTTTTTGCCGATTCTGTCGTTTGCGTCCAGAATCAGAACGCTTTTGTTTTTAACGCGGGCGGCAGCGGTCATTCCGCCGATACCGCCGCCAACGATAATAAGGTCGTAAATTTTCATAATTCAAAAAAATTCCCCACGGCTTTCGCCGTGAGGAAGTATGCTTAATATCGATTAAGCGGTGTATTCGACGATCGTGTACTTGGTGCCGAGTACCGCCTCGAAAGTGGCTTTGTAGCCCTGTCTTACGCTGATCTTCGCTCCTTCGGTTGCGGTGAAGATGTCGCCCGTGAAGACGGGAACGGTCTTGCCGGTAAATCTTACTTCAAGTCCGTTTTTGCAAAGAGCGAAAGCGTCCTCGCCGACAGACTGGATATTTTCGCCGAATTCGACGTATCCAAGATCCGAGCATCCATAGAATGCCGACGCGTTAAGTTCGACAAGCGACGAAGGAAGGATAACCCTTGTCAGAAGCGAGCAGCCGCCGAATGCCGAGTAGCCGATCGTTTGCAGCGTTTCGTTGGATTCAAACGTGAGCGACGTAAGGCCGCGCCAGCCGTCGAATGCCGAGTCGCCGATTGCGACGACCGATGACGGGATCGAAACTTTCTGGATAAGCACGCAACCGTTGAACGCGTTGCTGCCGATGTATTCGATGCCGCTTGACACAAACGTAATCGCCCTTAAACTTATGCAGTTTCTGAACGTGCCGTCGTCAACCGCCGCGATTCTTGCGGTGATTTCCGACAAGGTCACGCAGTTTCTGAACGCTTCTTGTCCGACGTAAATGCTTGCGTTTGCGCTCATGGTGACGCTCTTCAACGCTTTTGCGTTTCTGAACACGCCTTCTGCAAACCTGGTCACGCCGCTAAGGTTAATCGTTGCAAGTTGTCCGCAGTTTTCAAACGCCGATACGCCGATGGTGTTGACGCTCTTAGTGGTGTTCACGTCAACGTTATTAAGGCTTGTATTGCCGAAGAACGCTCTGTCGCCGATTGTACGAAGCGCGGCGGTCTTGTTGTCTGCGCCGTCCATCGTCGTGAAAGTAGCAAGCGCCGTGCAGTTTTCAAATGCGGAGTTGCCGATACGTGCGATGAAGTACGGCAGAGTTATCGTCGTCAAAGACGTACAATCCATAAACGCGCCGTCGCCGATTGTCGTAACGAGACCTGCCGGGTCGTAAGCCGTGGTTGTCGGTTCTTCGCCTCCCGTCGGTTCGGGCGTAATGAATTTCGCATTTGCGACGAAGTTTACCGTTGTAAGAGCCGTGCAGCCCTTGAATGCGTACGAGTCGAGCGTGCCGAGGTTTTCGGGCAGATTGAGCGTTTTCAAAGCCGTGCAACCGCTGAATGCGTAGTCGTTTATCGCAAGTTTCACAGCCATATCGTCGGTTGACGTAAAGGTTGCGAACGTGATCGTGTCAAGGGCTTCGCAGTTCGCAAACGCATATTGCCAGATTCTTGAAATATTGCTGCATTCCGACAGGTTGATTTTCTTGATTGACGAACCTGTGAACGCGCTGTCCTTGATTTCGGAAAGCGACGCGGGAAGAATTATTTCCACAATGCTACTATTGTTTGCAAAGGCAAAACTTCCGACATATTTAAGGTTGGAGAAGCCCCCGAGGTCGAGCGCTGCATATTGCGAATTTTCAAACGCATACGGCGCAATCGAAACGACGGTCGTATTAGGTGTGATAGTGCCTCCTTCGCTCTTAGCGGAATACAAAACTTTGCCGATGACAACGAGTCCGCTTTCATTATTGAAGAAGTCCGTTTCGTGGAACGCTTTTTCTTCGATATCGACGACGTTCTGGAAAATACCAACCGATGTTATTTTGGTCTTATAGAACGCCATCTTCTTAATCGATTCGACGCTCTCGCCGGCAGAAACAATCGAAAGCCCACTATCTGCAAACGCGCTCATCGAAATTGTCTTAATTCCGCCAAGGTCGACTCTTGCAATCGATGAGTTTGCAAACGCTCTTGCCGAAACGTTGTCGATGGGTGCGCCGGCGAAACTTACAACCGTAACGTTCGTCGTACCGTTGAATGCGTCTACGCCAAGTTTTTTGAGCGCGATGAACTCAACCGTCGCGATGCCGCTGTTTCTGAACGCGGCGTTTCCGATAATTTCGACGCTGCCGAGATTTACTTCGATGCTGCCGGTGTTTGCAAAGGCATAGTTGCCGATTTCCGTCGTGTAAGGTTTATCGCCGTTTTGGGTTGCAAGCGTAACTTTCGTGATTTGCGTTGCGTTCTGGAAGGCGAAATCCGCAATCGCCGTAGCGGTGTTGGTAACGACGATTTCTTTCAGTTTCTTGGGCAGATAATAGGTAACGCCGCCCTGTTCCGCCTTATACCAGTTGTCGTTTTGCGGGTTTACGGTCGTGAACAGTCTGCCGAGCGGGATTTCTGCCGAATACGCAAGATTTGTAAGGTTATAGCAGCCTTCAAACACATTATCGCCGATTTGTTCCACGTTGTCGGGAAGCGTGATCGCCGTGATCCTGACGCAATTACGGAACGCGCCCGCGCCGATGGCAAGCCCTTTGAAGTTGCCTTCAAACACGACTTCTGCGATATTGCTGTTTGCAAATGCTTCTTCGCCGATGGTCTGAATGTTGCCTTTTATCGTAATCTTTCTGATAAACTTATTGTTTTTGAACGCGCCGTCTTTTATTGCGTGGACTGCGTCGTCGAAGTTTATCGTGAATTCGGTTTTATAGGAATCGCCCTTCTTCGCCTTGTTTTCATCGATGCCGACGATGACGCCGTTTTCGATGACGAAGTATTCGATGGGAACCCATTTTGCGGTAAGCGTGATACCGTTTTTAATGAATTCGGGATCGGTAATCGTTTTGTAATCGACGCTTGTGCCGTCCGCACCGGTGTACTGAACTTCGCCGTACCACCAACCCGCAAAGGTTTTTTCGGTGGGCGCGCCTTCGGGCACTTTGAGTGCCAGCGGTTTGTTGAAGTCGACGTTCACGTTTTCGGGAACGGCAACCGTGTCGGGTGCGTCGCCGCGTTCGAACGTAACGGTTACGGGTTTATAGTCCAGAATCGCAACGTACGCGACGTCTTGTTCCTGCACTTTTACTTTAAGTTGATTATTCTCAACTTCGCCTTCCGCAACGTCCACGAGTTGTCCGTCCGCAGTCAGGCGTTTCCAGCATATGAAGGCGTAATAATTGTTGTCCGAAACGCTTGCCGTAACGCTGAATTCGGCGTTGTTGTCAAAAGGTTTCGTATAGCCTTCAAGGTCGTATTCTTCGGTGCTTCCGGTAAGTTTCGTCCAAGCGCCCCAACCCGTGTCGATATTGACTGCGCCCATATCCGCGTCGGGCATTGCGATCTTTGATTTCGCCTTGTAAATCGCGATATGGAACTCGTACGGCTGCCATTCCGCGGTGAGAGTTACGTCTTCCGTGAACGCCCATTTGCCGACAAGAACTTCGTTTTTGTTGACGTTGTATTTCACGACGTAAGTTTTTGTGCCTTCCGAGTCAAGATAATACCAGCCGATGAAGCGTTTCGTCCCGTCGTTTGACAGTTTCGGAACGTCGGGGATCGCGTCTTGTCCCAAAACGACGTCGGAATTGTATTTCACGACGAACGTCTTGCCGTAGTCGTCAACGTCGCTCACGAGGGTTACGTTGATGTCTTTCGGGGCAAATACTGCCGTGAAGGTAATCGTCTTATTGATGGCATGCTTTTCGTCGATATTGTACTCAACGCTCTTGTTCGCGCCGAACGGAGCGTATTCTTCGTCGTTCAGAAGCCAGCGGACAAGCGTATAGCCGTCTTTCGGGTTTGCGGTGAACGTCGCTTTCTGGTCGTAAGGCCACGCGTCGTTGCTGCCCGTAACTTCCTGCATCATTGAGTCGTCGTTTGCGTTCACGACGAGTTTGTAAGTGACGGCGTTGAATTTTGCGACAAGATCGATATCTTTTGCAAAGTCGAACGCATGGACGCCGTTGCCGTTTTCGTCAACGACTTTGATTTCGTTGCCCGATTCATCGGTATAATACCACCCTGCGAACGTTGCAAAAGGTTTTTCAACCGGGCGACTGCTGTCGGTTGTTTCGCCGATTTTGTTGTTTACGAGTTGTTCAATCGCTTTTGCGGTCGCGCCGAAGTTTACGCTGCCGATAAAGAGTTCGGTTTCGTTGGTTTTTGCGAATTTTGCGCCCTTTGCCTTATCCGCTTCTGAGATTTTGAGCGTGATCGAGTATGTATTGGTTGTCCATTTACCGAACACGGTGATGTCTTCGCGGTCAATGACGTTTATGTCGAAGTCCCATTTATATTCGGTTTTCGAGCCTACTTTGATTGGTTTGCCTTCGTCGTAAACGGGCAATCCGTTTTCGTCAAGGCGGTTGTAGATTTCGGTCGCTTCTTCCGAGGTGCGCGCGCCCGATTTATCGGTCAAATAATATTTTCCGTTATACAATACGACTTTTCTGCCGTTTGCGTCTTCGTATGCGAACCTTCTGTTGCCGTTTTCGTCCGCAAGGTAGTACTTATCGCCGACTTTCACAAGAATATTGCCGCTGTCTTCGTCCGCGTCGACAATTTGTCCTTTATCGTTTCTTTTTTCTTCCGAGTAATAATACCAGCCGTCGAAGGTGTGTCCGACGTACGTGGCGATGCTCGGCGCGGTGGCATTTTGTCCCTTTGCGACGGCGGAAATCGTGATCGCGGACTCGTAATTACCCTGAATCCTTATGACGCTCACGTCGTATTTCGGTTCAAGATATACGTTGATTTTGTAAACAGCGGTGACTTTGCTGTCTTCCGCAACCGCTTTGATATAGTAAACGTTGTCGCCGTTTTTAAGGTTTACGACAAGGTTTGTTGCGTCGTTATTTATGGTCAGGCTGCATTCTTCGTCCTTCCATACCGAATACGTGGTTTTCGGGCTTGCCGCTTGTAATTTTCTTAAAACGTCGGTGTCGAAGTCGAAACGCGACTCTTCATGCGCGATTTCGTTATTTGCGCCCGTGACGTATCTCCAAACGCCGTTATCAACTTCCTTTTCGCCTTCTTTGGTTTTGATTTTCACTTTTTCCTGCGTGAAAACGCCGCCTTTAAGGTCGGCTTCCGTGGATTTTCCGTTTTCCGTCCAGTGGGCGTAAATTTTGACGTTTTGGGTGATTTTCGTTGCGAAATCGAACTTTTCGTCACCGTCTTTTTCGACAAACCAGCCGACGAAATCGTATCCCGCGGGACGGTCGTCTTCGGTAATTTCATACGCGCTGACCGTTCTGCCCTGTCGCACCGTGACGTTGGTGAAAGCCACGTCTTCTTCGCCGGATTCGGGATAGTTTTTCATGAAAGACACCCTGAAAGACGGCGTGGTCGGGGCGGGACCCTGATCTGTATCGTCATCGCACGCGACGAGAAGCACGGACGTGCATCCGATAAGCAGTACGAGCGTCAAAACTAAAAGCAACCTCGAAAGTTTTTTCATAAAATTTTCCTTCTTTTTGCCGATAATACTTTATTTGAGAAAATATCTCTTGTGCATATATTTTATTATATAAACATAGTAAAGTCAATATTTATCCTAAGTTTTGTTTTTGAGGCGTCCAAAATCGCAAAAAAATCGCGCTTTACACGGCGGATTTTTTCAAATTGTAAAAAAACGACTTGCGATTTTTTAATTTTTACTTCTGTCAAAAAACGCGGGATAAAACAAAGCGGACGGCGTATAAAAGGAGAGAAATATACGTCGTCCGCCTTGTTTCAATATAATTTTTGGGGGGTTATATAACTTTATTAAACGTTGTAATTTATTTTCTTTGCCGTGCGTCTGATCTTTTCGCGGTCAAGCCCGACAAGCACCGCAACGTCACGAAGGGACACGCCGCTTCTCGTTTGCAATTCGTAAATAATCGTTTTCAGAAGTTCGGGATCTTGAAGAGCGGCTTTGTCGGTGATGTTGAACCGACGAATAAGGTCCATCAGAACGTCGTCGCAGTTTTCGTAAGGTTTTGCCTCTTTGAATTTATATTCGTCGGTACTGCCGCCGTACGAGGAAAGTTCCGGCACCTTTTTGAAAAGCCTTTTCAATTCCTTGTAGTCGATGAAACTCAGTTGGTTGAGATAATCTTTCGCGCTGCTGTACAGATATTCCCCGCTGTTGACGGCGACGCGCGCTTTCACGGGATTGTTGTGTACGAAATATATCGCGGCAAGGATTTCGTCGGAGGTTTTAAGAGCGTCGCTTTCGTATCTTCCGTTAAAGACGTATCCGCTCCTGCCGTTTATGCGATTGAAAAACTTGGCGTAAGTCGTGTTCACCCTTCGCATAAACTCCGAAATGTTTTGGACGTCGTCGGAAGTCACGATAAGGTGCGAGTGATTTTGCATCACGCAGTACGCAAGGACGGAAACACCCGTGTCCTTTGCCTTTTCCTCAACAGTGACCAGATAAAAGTTTTTCATATTCGGCTCTCTGAAAACGTCAAGCCCGGGAAGACCGTCCGTGAGAACGTGAAAATGTTTTGCGCCGCTGAAAATGCTGCCCCTTGCAACCCTTGTCATAAACGAACCTCATTGTTTTATTATGTTTTAATTATACATATTATCGAAAACGCTGTCAAACGTTTTATGTCAAAATAACTAACACTTTGACACGATTTATCGACAAAATGATAAAATTGTATTGACAATACGCCATAATGCGGTATAATTAAGATGTACCTGGGTTGTACGATATGTAACTTATTTTCCAACCACAACTTTTTCAGGGATTACGATTTCCGTCTCTTATGTTACGCCTTGTCCTCACGGACCATGAAGGAAAACAGCGGTTTCGGATAGTTTGCCCACCTATGCGCATAGGTTGCGCAAAAAGTTACAGTCGGCAACTTGGCGATAAAACCGTCGCTCGTCGCGGCGGTCTTTTTTGTGCTTTGCCCGCGCGACGTTTTTTATATTTCGCTTTTTCCCGAAAAATTTTTCGATACTGCTTAAATTTGCTTGATAATTTGATAATTTATGATATAATAACAAATGTTTTGCTGGTGTGGCTCAGCAGGTAGAGCGGTTCACTCGTAATGAACAGGTCGGCGGTTCGAATCCGCCCACCAGCTCCAAAAGACCGAAACGCGATAAGCGTTCCGGTCTTTTTCGTTGTTGTTTTTTAATTTAAAAATTCGCGCACAATGCGCGATTTTACGTCAGAATAAAAAGAATTTATAATTCCCGCTTGCAACGCTCGTTTTGCACGGCGCACCGCAAAATTTAGGCGGCAATTCTTCAACGCATTTTTTAAGATATATTACGGCGACCTGTTCGGAATTTTCCCTTGCGATTTCAAACAGGTTTTCAAAGTCGGAAACCACGTCGATCATCACCGAGAGTTCAAAAAATCCGCCCGTAAATTCGCTTGCGGTTTTCAGGTGCTTTACGTATGCGCCGTATCTGTTTGCAAAATAACTTTCGGCAAGCACGCTGTCTTTCGATATTTCAAGGACGGCGTCGCCGTGCGACAAATTCAAAGCGTCCAGAACGCTTGCGACAAACGATTGGTCAGCCGTATCGTAAACGGGTTTCTTTTTCTTCTCAAAAAACTTCATAATAAAAAGGATATGCCAAAGCGACGGCGTTGTCAAGAAAATATTTTGCCGATAAATTCGTAAAAACGCTTGTCAACTGCGATAAATTATGATAGATTATAAACGCTAAATATATTGTGCCTCCTTGGTCAAGCGGTTAAGACGCCGCCCTCTCACGGCGGAAACAGGAGTTCGATTCTCCTAGGGGGTGCCAGATTGCGGGATTATATCCCGCCTTTTTTTATGCGAAAAAATGCTTACAAACGGGTGTTTTTAATAATTTTGTGAAAGACAAATCGCCGCTTTCAAAGGAAAATTTCCGACAATTTTTTTCAATTGTCAAAAAAATTCTTTACAAATCGCGGATTTCATAATATCATTAATATATATTTGAAAAATACACACGATATTTTTGAATTATGAAAAAGACCGAATTTACCAAAACCGCAATAATCAACAGCACCGTTAAACTCTTAAAAGCCAACGGAAAAGTTACCATTAAGGAGATCTCCGACGACGCCGGCGTGAATATTGCTGCGATAAATTATCATTTCACCGACAAAAAATCGCTGATTTCCGTCGTCATCAGGCGCACGATTTCCGACTTCAAAAAAATTGCCGACAACCTTGTCGCAAAACTTGGCGGAACTGAACACTCATCCCGAGGAAACCATTTCCGCATTTTTCAACGCCTGCCACGAATACTGCGCCGAAAACATCAACGTCATAAACTTTATGCTCGCCCCCGAAAACGTGGAATACAACAATTATTTCAACAAAACGGTAAGCCAGATGTTTTCAACGGATTCCGATTTGTGCTTTAAGGTGATTTCGTATATGCGCGCGACAAGCGCGGCAAGCGACAACGAATTGAAGGCAAGATACCTTGTCCTGCTGTCAACTTTCCTGACTCCGTTTTTCAGCACGTTCAATATCTTAAACGGCAATCACTTCGGACAAATTTTCAACCTTAACGACCAGGAATTCAAGAAACTTTACATTGAACAAATCGTAAGAATAATCAAATCAAAATAACAAAACAATGTGTTTATAAGCAAAAATCCACGGTTAAACCGTGGATTTTGTCATATTATTTCTTTTATTGATTATCCTGTTTTCTTATTTCGGAGTGCCTGATTTTGCCGGAAATCGTCTTTGGAAGTTCCGTCACGAATTCCACGATGCGCGGATATTTGTACGGTGCGGTAAGTCTTTTCACGTATTGCTGGATTTCCTTTTTCAGTTCTTCCGACGGGGTATAACCTTTCGCAAGGACAATCGTTGCCTTGACGACTTGTCCGCGCACGGGATCGGGTGCGCCCGTTATCGCACATTCCAGAACGGCAGGGTGCTCCATAAGCACGCTTTCGATTTCAAACGGTCCGATGCGATAACCCGACGATTTGATGATGTCGTCGGTGCGCCCGACAAACCAATAATAGCCGTCTTCGTCGCGCCACGCCGTGTCACCCGTGTGATAAAGTCCGTCGTGCATTACCGCTTTTGTCGCTTCTTCGTTGTTGTAATATCCGCGGAAAAGTCCGACGGGCGCGCCTTCCGAAATATCGACGCAGATTTCGCCTTCTTCGCCGTTTGCGGCAAGTCTGCCATCGGCGGTAATCAGTTTGATTTTATACTGCGGGCTCGGCATACCCATGCTGCCGGGTTTCGGGTTCATATGAAGAAGGTTTGCAAGCGTCAGCGTCGTTTCGGTCTGTCCGAAGCCTTCCATAAGCTTGATTCCGGTAAGGCTCAAAAATTGTTTATATACCTCGGGATTCAACGCTTCGCCGGCGATCGTCGCGTATTTTATACTGGAAATGTCGTACTTAGACAAGTCTTCCTTGATAAGGAACCTGAAAATCGTGGGCGGCGCACAAAACGTCGTGATTTTGTGCTTTTCGATGACGGACAGCATATCGTCGGCATTGAAACGGGTGAAATCGTAAACGAAAACACAGTTGCCCATCAGCCATTGTCCGTACAGTTTGCCCCAGACCGCTTTGCCCCAGCCGGTGTCCGCAATCGTCAGATGAACGCCGTTTCCGTCGATATTATGCCACCATTTGGCAGTGATAAAGTGTCCGATTGCGTATGCGTGGTCGTGCATGACAAGTTTCGGATAACCCGACGTGCCCGACGTAAAGAACATAAGAGCGGCGTCGTTTTTATAAGTTGTGTCAACGCCTTCGCCACGCTTGAACTCGTCCGAAAACGCCTGAAATTCCGCGTCGAAATCATGCCAGCCGTCACGGCTTGCCCCGACAAGTATTTTCGTTTTGACATCGCATTGTTCAAAGGCTTTTTCCGCCTCGTCGACGATACTCCCCGTGGAACTGATGACGACCGCGCTCACGCCCGCAAGATTGAACCTGTATACAAGGTCCTTTTTCATAAGCTGATCCGTTGCGGGAATGACGATCGCACCGATTTTGTGCAGTGCAACGATTGAAAACCAGAATTGATAATGACGGCGCAGAATAAGCATTACCCTGTCGCCTTTTTTAATGCCCAGCGACCTGAAATAATTTGCCGTTTTGTTTGTAAGGCGCATCATGTCCGAAAAAGTGAACGTTTTTTCTTCGTGATGTTCGCCAACCCACAAAAGCGCGGTTTTATCGGGGGTGTTTTTGCCCCAGAAATCCACCACGTCAAACCCGAAGTTGAAGTCGTCGGGAATATGAAAATCGATTTTTGTCAGTCTGCCCGTTTTTTCGTCAACGGTTTCGGTAACGTATTTTTCGTAAAGTTGCATATCTTTATCCTTATAAAATAAAAATCCCCGTCTCGTTTTGAGACGGAGAATTAATCCGCGGTACCACTCAAATTGCTTTAACAGCCACTTACGCATCCATCAATGCGTTGCTCTGTAACGGGAGCGCCCGTCCCGACTTAATAGTTTCCGTTCTGTCGGGCGACTGGAAGGTGATAAGACAAAATCCGCATACCGCCTTACACCGACCGACGGCTCTCTGTGCTGCCAAAACTTTGTCACGTCCTCATAAACGCCTTTATATGTTGTTGAAAATAATTATACACGATACTTTTTGATTGTCAAGCAAAAAAATTTGAAAATATCATGCGTTTTTCATATGCCAACTGTCATAAAACGCATAAATAAATCCCGCCAAAAAAGGCGGGATTTAATAGTCTTCTGATACTCTCCCCTAAAAAGTCAGAATTTAATGCTTGACTTTTCTTAAAACGGCGAGAATTTGATGTCTTTAAGCCCCACAAGTACACAGTATCTTGTGGGGGGGCCCCTGATTTACGCTCGCAATGACATTGTGCTTCGCACGGAAGAAAAAACAAACAAAAAGCACCGAAAAATCGGTGCTTTAATTTTATATTAGGTTCTCTAAAAAGCCAGAATTTTGATGCTATTAAGCCCCACAAGTACACAGTATCTTGTGGGGACCCCGTGACGTTTCTTGGCAAGTTCTTACGAGGGCGCGTACTTAGGCGTACGTAACCGAG
>OIEM01001181.1_pt1 | contig 11558 bp, 10 predicted proteins | sample 1581761 | NCBI WGS metagenome assembly OIEM01 (sample SAMN01760978, study PRJEB22395) | human gut metagenome | reverse complement strand
AGTCAGAACAGTTGATGGAAGATGCAAGAAAGGCAGTGGCCGATGCACTGGATAACCGCCCGCGCTACCGGGTGGCTGGGCATACGGATGCCCACGGCATCCAGTCCCGCGCAGCACTCATCAGCCACCTCCGGCCCGCGCGGCATGATGATGGTCAGTGGGCCGGGGCAGAAGGCTGCCATCAGCAGCTGGGCACGCTCCGGCACCTCGCTGACAAGACCCGGCAGCATTTCCGGCCCGGTGACGTGGACGATGAGGGGGTTATCCTGCGGGCGCCCCTTGGCCACAAAGATATCGCGCACCGCCGCACCGTTGCGGGCATCGGCGGCAATGCCGTAGACCGTCTCAGTGGGCAGGGCTACAAGCTGTCCCTGCCGCAGCAGCTGCGCGGCCTCGGCTACGCCTGCTTCATCGGCAGGCAAAACTCTGGTTTTGATTTTCATACGAATCATCGTTCTTTCTATCTGTAAAGTATAGTTGCTTGGCAGTTGTTTGGATGGTTTTGCACCCGCAAAACCGGGTTTTACCCGCCCAGCCTTTGCAGCTTTTCAGTCTGCTCGCGGGTGGCAAGGGCGTCAATGACCTCGTCCAGATTGCCGTCCATGATCTTTTCCAGATTGTGGACGGTCAGGCCGATGCGGTGGTCGGTGCAGCGGTCCTGCGGAAAGTTGTAGGTGCGGATCTTCTCGCTGCGGTCGCCGGTGCCCACCTGCCCCTGACGCTGGGCGTTGATGGCATCCTGCTGTTCCTTCTGTTTTTGCGCAAGCAGACGGCTGCGCAGGATCTCCAGCGCCTTATCCTTGTTCTGGAACTGGCTGCGCTCGTTCTGGCACTCCACCACCGTACCTGTGGGGATATGGGTCACACGGATGGCACTGGAGGTCTTGTTGATGTGCTGACCGCCCGCACCGGAGGAGCGGAAGGTATCAATGCGCAAGTCTTTCATGTCCAGCGCAAAGTCCACTTCCTCTGCCTGGGGCATCACGGCCACCGTGGCGGTGGAGGTGTGGATGCGGCCTTGGGTCTCGGTCTCCGGCACACGCTGTACGCGATGTACGCCACTCTCATACTTCATCTTGGAGTAAGCACCCTGTCCGCTGATGGTAAACTGTACTTCCTTCATACCGCCGATACCAATCTCATCCACGTTGATCAGCTCTACCTTCCAACGCTGCTTCTCGGCATAATGCACATACATACGATAGATCTCCGCTGCAAACAGTGCAGCCTCATCGCCGCCGGCACCGGCACGGATCTCCACGATTACATTCTTGTCATCATTAGGATCCTTGGGCAGTAACAGGATCTTCAGTTCCTGCTCCAGCTCTTCCACGCGCTTCTTGCTGTCGTTTAACGTCTCCTTGATCATCTCGCGCATTTCTTCGTCTTTTTCCTCTTCCAGCATGGAAAGAGAATCTTCAATATCCTGCTTGCACTTTTTGTACTCTGTATACGCATCCACGATAGGTGTCAGATCACTCTGCTCCTTCATCAGCTTGCGGAAACGTTCCTGGTTATTCGTGACCGTGGGTTCATGCAGTTCGCCCATGATCTCTTCAAAACGAATCAATAAATCTTCTAACTTGTCAAACATAACTAATTCCTCTCAATATAAGTTGTAACAGTTCAGCCATGAACATATTGGAGAGCAAAAATCATGCTTGCATGATTTTGTGAACGAATATGTTCATGAACTAAGCGCCAGGTTTATGAGCAAAGGTAGTCACGAAGTGACGGAAAGCGTGTCAGCGCGACTTTGCGAATGGTGCGGGCTGAACTGTTACATACGTTCCAAAAACTACCCGGTCCAGACCGGCATAATCCTGCACCACTTGTACCTCGCGGTACCCTTCGGTGCGCATCAGTTCCGATACAGCCTGTCCCTGGTCATATCCGATCTCAAAAAAGAGCATTCCACTGCTCACCAGATGTTTTCCTGCTTCTTCGATGATACGGCGGTAAAAATGTAAACCATCCTCCGTACCGTCCAGTGCCATCCTGGGTTCATGATCCCGTACCTCCGGCATCAGCTTCTCCACTTCCGCACTGGCGATATAAGGCGGATTCGACACAATGATCTCGAATTTTCCCTCCACCTTGTCAAACAGGTCACTCTGTAAAAAATGAACCCGATCTGCGTTCGCCGCATCCAAAAGCGTCTCCGCATTTTGCTCTGCCACTTCCAGCGCATCTGCAGACAAATCCACACCCAGTCCTTCACAGGCATTGCTGTAATGCAGAAGGCTTAACAGAATACATCCGGATCCCGTACACATGTCAAGCACCCGCATTCCGTCATGGAGTTGCTTCAATACTTCCTCCACCAGAATCTCCGTATCCTGTCTCGGGATCAGTACGTGCTCATTGACGGCAAAGGTCAGTCCCATAAAGTCCTGCTCCCCGGTCAGCTGTTGCAGCGGAATGTGCTCCGCCCGCTGTCCGATCCAGCCAAGATATTTCTCTTCCGCTTCCGGTGTCACCAACTGTTCCCCGTGCACCAGCAGATCATTACGATTCGTACCGCATACCGCTTCCAGCAGAAGTCTCGCATCCAGTGTGGCTTCTTCGATTCCCGCTGTCTGCAAAGCCAGACAGCCCTTTTCATAGCATTCCCGATAGGTCATCTTAATCCTCTGGTTCTGCGGATGCATCGTCCTTCATCCAGCTCTCATCCACTTCGTAACCGAAGGTATCCTGTAAATATTTCTTCCAGTCGAACACAGCTTCTACGGAAGCGATGGCTACCTCTGCCATGCTCTCATCGGGCTCCCTGGTGGTCATACGCTGGATCCACATACCGGGAGCAGACAGGATCTTAATAAACACATTATCCGTGCGTCCGGCCAGACGGATGATCTCGTAGGAAATTCCGGCCACAACCGGCATCAACAGAATACGAAGGATCACTTTCTCCGCCACATTATCCACCTGGATAAAGAAGAACAGCACAATACTTACCAGCATAACAAAGAAAATGAAGCTGGTGCCGCAACGTTTGTGCAGTCTGGAGCTGCGCATCACATTGTGCACCGTAAGGGGTCTGCCCTTCTCGATACAGTTAATGCATTTGTGCTCCGCCCCATGATACTGGTACAGCCTGCGGATATCCTTCATGGCGCTGATGCCCCATACATACAGCAAAAACAGAGCAATACGGATCACACCCTCAATAATCGCCATCAGGGAGCGGTTGCGGATAAAGCTGTCAAACAGAGAGGAAATGAAATACGGCAATACGATAAAGATGCCTACTGCCAACATAATGGAGATCACCGTCACAATACCAGACAGCAGCTTTTCTCCGTTGCCACCGCTCATCTTGTCCATTGCCTTATCGAATTTCGTTTCTTTGCCTTCCTCTTCTTCATAGAAGGAAGCGGAATAATTCAATGCTCTGGTTCCCAGGATCAGGGAATCCAGGAAATTAAAGATACCACGGATAAAGGGAAGCTCCTTGAACTTACTTCCGTGAGCCAGACCCTGATAGGTCTCCACTTCCACTTCAATCTCGCCGTCCGGCTTGCGGACCGCTACCGCATACTTCTCTTTATTTTTCATCATAACGCCTTCCAGCACGGCCTGTCCGCCGATACCGGAATAACGACTCTTTCTTCTAGCCATAAAACCTCATCCTTATAAATGCAGTATTAAATAGGAACATAGTTTCCTATACGACAAGAAAAGGTTGAGATAAGAATACCTCAACCTTTCGCTTGCAATCTTATTTAACACCGTATTTCTTATTGAACTTATCAATACGGCCATCGGTTCTTGCAGACTTCTGCTGGCCAGTGTAGAATGAATGACACTTGGAGCAAACTTCTACGTGAAGCTCGGGCTTGGTGGAGCCGGTTACAAATGTGTTACCACAGTTGCAGGTTACAGTTGCCTGGTAGTAAGCGGGATGGATTCCTTCTTTCATTTCTTTCACCTCTCTATAAAAATGTCGTGTATAAGTTCTTGTTCTCATCCTCACTGCTTATGGAACCACAAACAGCGGTATTATTGTACCATAAGAGTTTACACAGCGCAAGACCTATTTTAACATATTCTCAGCATATTTCTAAATAGTTTCTGCCTTTTTCTGCCACTCCCTAGATAAACCGGTTCTTCTTCACCATATTCACAAATTCCACATTATTGCGGGTATGGGAGAACATATCAAGGATGCGGTCGGTAGCTTCGTCGGGCTTTAAGCCATTCAGGGCCTTACGCATGATATTGATGGCTTCCAGTTCTTCCGGTGTCAGCAACAGATCCTCTCTTCTGGTGCCGGATTTTGCCAGATCGATAGCCGGGAAAATACGTTTCTCGGACAGCTTTCTGTCCAGAACCATTTCCATATTACCGGTTCCCTTGAATTCCTCGTATACCACATCATCCATCTTGCTTCCGGTCTCTACCAGTGCGGTGGCCAGAATGGTCAGGCTTCCTCCCTCACGCATATTACGGGCTGCACCGAAGAATCTCTTGGGCATGTGGAGTGCGGCGGGATCGAGACCACCGGACAGAGTACGTCCGCTGGGGGGAACCACCAGGTTGTACGCTCTGGTCAGACGGGTGATACTGTCAAGCAGGATCACGACATCCTTCTTATGTTCTACGAGACGCTTTGCACGCTCGATCACCATCTCTGATACTCTCTTGTGGTGCTCGGGAAGCTCATCGAAGGTGGAATAGATCACTTCCACATTGTCTCCGTGGATTGCTTCCTTAATATCGGTAACTTCCTCGGGACGCTCATCGATCAGCAGGATCAGCATGTGCATCTTGGGGTTACCGTTCAAAATAGACTTTGCCACTTCCTTCAACAGTGTGGTCTTACCAGCCTTGGGCGGGGATACGATCATACCACGCTGTCCCTTACCGACAGGGCTTACCAGATCCATGACTCTCATAGCCACGCTGCAGCCGGGAGTCTCCATCTTGATTCGCTCATCCGGGAAGATCGGCGTCATATCCTCGAATGCCATTCTCTTGGCTGACTCTTCCACTGTATAACCGTTGATGCTCTTGACGAACAGCAGTGCACTGAACTTCTCCTGCTGGGTCTTGATTCTCTTGTTGCCCTTCAGGATATCACCGGTCTTCAGTCCGAAACGGCGGATCTGGCTGGGAGCCACATACACATCGTTCTCACCGGGCATATAATTCTCGCAACGGATAAATCCGTAACCATCCGGCATAACCTCTAAGATACCGCTGGCTTCGATACCGCTGTCCAGTTCCTTGGGATACTGGCTCTCATCGTATGCCACGTTATTCGGATTGAAGGTACGCTCTCTGGTGTAAGCTTCACTTCTTACGCCGACCATCTCTGTACCGGTTTCGGAACGGTCAGTGCGTTCTGCACGATCCGTACGCTCGGTACGGTCTGTCCGATAGTTTCTGTCATTTCTATCCTGTCTATCATATCTGTCCTGTCTGTAATTCCTCTCCTGTCTGACAGGGCGTTCTGTTCTCTCCGGCTTCTCTGCCTCTTCGCTCTTAGCAGCCTCCTGTTTCTCTTCCGCTGCCTTAGCTTCTTCCTCTTTTTTCAGGCGCTCATCTTCTGCAAGCATAGCTTCTACCAGATCTGCCTTTTTCATTGTGGAAGTTCCCTTCAGGCCACGTACTTTTGCCAGCTCCTTTAACTGAACTAATGCAAGTGATTCATATTTTTCTCTCATATACCCTCCTATGGAAATAAGATTTACTATAAAACTGTTAACTAAGGGGAATTACATCCGATTTACATTCGACATGTCAGTTGAATAAAAAGATATTAAAACTGCATCTGAAGCCATTATAATACATTTCTTTCCAAATAGGAAGTCCCAAAATAAAAATTTTATTTTTTGTAAAAGTGGTGCTAAATCCTTGCGAAGATATCGATTCTATTATATCATTATGAATAGCGTCCGGATTTCGTATCCGGCAAATCATCCATGATTATATGAAGTAATGACCAAACAAAAAATAAGAGAGGTATTGTCATGACAACCAATGAAAAAGCGTTACTGATGCATGAAAAATGGAACGGTAAACTGGAGACCGTGTCCAAGACTCCCGTCAAGACCCGTGAGGATCTGGCTATTGCTTATACTCCCGGTGTTGCGGAGCCCTGCAAAGTAATCGCCCAGGACAAGGAAGCTGCTTACAAATACACCATGAAGGCCAACACCGTAGCCGTTGTCTCCGACGGAAGCGCGGTTCTTGGTCTTGGCAACATCGGTCCCTACGCAGCCATGCCCGTTATGGAAGGCAAGGCAGTCCTCTTCAAAGAATTCGGTAATGTAAATGCTGTCCCCATCTGTCTGGACACCCAGGATACCGAAGAGATCATCAAGGCTGTGACCTATCTGGCTCCCGGCTTCGGCGGAATCAATCTGGAAGACATCAGTGCTCCCCGTTGTTTCGAAATTGAGGAACGTCTGAAGGAGATTCTGGACATCCCCGTATTCCATGATGACCAGCACGGTACTGCCATCGTCGTTCTGGCCGGTGTCATCAACGCCCTGAAGGTAGTCGGTAAGAAAAAGGAAGACTGCCGCGTAGTGGTAAACGGTGCCGGAAGCGCCGGGGTGGCTATCACCAAACTGCTTCTGACCTACGGTTTCCCCAATATCATCATGTGTGACAAGGTAGGTATTGTCTCCAGAGATACCGAAGGCCTGAACTGGATGCAGAAAAAGATGACCGAAGTGACTAACTTAAACAACGAGACCGGCTCTCTGGCCGATGCTCTGAAAGGTGCCGATATCTTCATCGGTGTTTCCGCTCCGAACATTGTCACTCCCAAGATGGTAGCTTCCATGAACCGCGATTCCATCCTGTTTGCCATGGCGAATCCCATTCCCGAGATCATGCCGGATGTAGCCAAGGCTGCCGGTGCCCGTGTCGTAGGAACCGGACGCAGTGATTTTCCCAATCAGGTGAACAATGTGGTCGCTTTCCCCGGTATCTTCAAGGGTGCTCTGGAAGGTCGTGCTACCCAGATCACCGAAGAGATGAAACTGGCCGCTGCCGAAGCCATTGCCGGTCTGGTACCCGCAGACAAGCTCTCCGATGACAATATCATGCCGGAAGCATTTGATCCCCAGGTAGCCGAAGTTGTAGCAAACGCTGTAAAGAGCCACATCCGCTAATGTGTTCGGACAGCATTGTGAGAGACTGGCACGGCAAGCCCTACTACTCTCTGGATTCCTATTGCAAAAATATGTTTCACCATAAATGCTATAAAATAGCCCTGAATGCCCGGATGTCCTGTCCCAATCGGGACGGAACTCTGGACACTCGGGGCTGTATCTTCTGTAGCTCCGGCGGCAGCGGTGACTTTGCTGTGGACATTGCCGGGAAGACTATGGAGGAACAGATTGCGGAAGGCATGGCAAAATTCGGTGATAAAGTGACCGGTCATGACCTGATCGCCTATTTTCAGGCATACACCAACACTTATGCACCTCTCCCCTATCTGGAAGAGGTGTATCGTTCTGCCCTGAGCCATCCCAAAGTCTGCGGCATCTCCATTGCCACCAGGCCGGATTGTCTGGGGCCGGAAGTACTGGCTCTGCTTGCAAAATTAAAAGGCGAATATCCGGACAAATTCCTCTGGATCGAACTGGGATTACAGACAATCCACGAAGAGACTGCCCACTATATCCGCAGAGGCTATCCCCTGTCCTGCTTTGAGAAAGCCTGTACCAAGCTGAAGACACTCAAAATCCCTTTTATCGTCCATACGATTCTGGGACTCCCCGGAGAGACCGACCGACAGGTACTGGAAACCATGAAATACTTAAACCATATTGCTCCCTTTGGCATCAAGCTCCAGTTACTGCATATTTTAAAAAATACCGATCTGGCAAAGGATTATGAAAAGGGAATATTTGAGGCACTGACTCCGGAACATTATCTGGATCTGTTGGTCTCCTGCCTCGCCCACCTGTCTCCGGACATCGTGATCCACCGGGTCACCGGTGATGGGCCAAAAGATCTGCTGATTGCTCCGAAATGGAGTCTGGACAAACGAAAGGTACTGAACTCACTGCACCACCGTATGAAAGAGCAGGGCATCCGTCAGGGTGACCTTTATGAAGCAATAAATAAAGATAAACATTAGAAAGGCTGTTATCCCATTATGTTACAAGATCCGCTTACTTTATATAAACTTATCGTTCTCTACATGCTGAACCGTGTGACTTTCCCTCTCACGGCCGCACAGGTCAGCGATTTTATCCTTGGAAAGGAATACACGAACTTCCTGACCCTGCAGCAGGTCATCAATGAACTGACGGATGCCGGAATGATCGCCACCCAGTCGATCCGCAACCGGACCCACCTGTCCATCACTGCCGAGGGCAAGGAAACTCTGAATTTCTTCGAGAACCGCATCGGTGATACCATCAAGCAGGAAATTGACAGCTATTTTCAGGAAAACGAGTTCACCCTGCGCAACGAAGTCTCTGTGCTGGGGGATTATTATAAATCCACCTCCGGTGAATACGAGGCTCATCTGGTAGCAAAAGACCGCGGTATCAATCTGGTGGACATCACCTTATCCGTTCCCGTGGAAGAAACTGCGGCTGCTATCTGCGACAACTGGCAGAAAAAAAATCAGGAAATATACAAATACCTGATTACGGAGTTGTTCTAATCCCGCAATCAGGTACCTGATTTTATGATTCTTTGTTTTTAGAAGAAGCCTCTGCGGCTTCTTTTTTGATTCTCGCCATATGCTCTCTGATCTTCACCTCATAACCGTTACCCGAGGGCTGATAGAACTCCCTGCCACTTAATTCATAGGGCAGATACTGCTGTTCCACATAGTCATTCGGGTAATCATGTGCATATTTATATCCTGTTCCGTGTCCCAATTTTGCTGCTCCTTTATAATGTGCATCCTGCAAGTGTGCGGGGATCGGCAGATCTCCTGTGGCCTGTACTTCCTGCATCGCCTGAAATACCGCTTCGCAGCTACGATTGCTCTTGGGTGCTGTAGCAATATAAGTCACTGCCTGCGCCAGAATGATCTGCGCCTCAGGCATGCCTACCCGCTCCACCGCCAGAGAAGCATTCACTGCCATCACCAGTGCCTGGGGATCCGCATTGCCCACATCCTCCGATGCACAGATCATAATACGTCTTGCAATAAAAGTAACGCTTTCGCCAGCATTTAACATCCTTGCCAGATAATATACTGCCGCATCCGGATCTGACCCCCGCATACTCTTGATAAATGCAGAAATCGTATCGTAGTGGTTGTCACCGTTTTTATCGTATCTCGCCGCTCTCTTCTGGATACACTGCTGTGCCACGTCGAGCGTAATATGGATCTTGCCATCCGGTCCCGGTTCTGTGGTCATGATGCCCAGTTCAATAGCATTCAGTGCATGTCTGGCATCGCCGCCGGAGATATCTGCCAGAAAATCCAGTGCATCCTCGTCTATGGTGCCGTTGTAGGCTCCCATTCCCCGGTCTGTATCGTAGACTGCTTTTTTCAAAAGCTCTTTGATGGCTTCCCTCGGAATCGGCTTCAATTCAAAGATCACCGAGCGGGAGATCAGAGCGCCGTTGACTTCAAAATAGGGATTCTCTGTAGTAGCTCCTATGAGAATGATCGTACCGTCCTCCACATACGGGAGCAGATAATCCTGTTGTCCTTTATTAAAACGGTGGATCTCGTCAATGAACAGAATTGTACGCTTCCTGTACATTCCCTGCAGTTCCTTCGCCTTTGCCACCACTTCTTCCATATCCTTTTTGCCCGCCACTGTGGCATTAATCTGTTGAAATTCAGCACTGGTAGTATTGGCAATGACTTTCGCCAGCGTCGTTTTGCCGGTACCGGGCGGTCCATAGAAAATGATGGAGCTGATCTTGTCCGCCTTGATGGCACGATACAGAAGCTTGTCCTTGCCGATAATATGCTCCTGCCCCACGACCTCATCCAAGGTTCTGGGACGCATTCTGGCCGCCAGTGGAGCTTCCTTTTCCATATTGGTGCTTCTCATGTATTCAAACAAATCCATAATATTACATCCTCTGTTTCTATTGCAAAGATACCAAAAGACTGAAGCACATTCTAAGATATGCTCCAGTCAATTATAACAAAGTTTATCGCAGCTTGCAATTTTGCATCCAGATCTTCACACGCCGCTTCAATGCATTTGCTTCCAGCGGAGCCAGCAAAAGATCCTGGATTACTTCGGTCTCCAGGGCATTTTTCATCTGTTTCAGATTGCCTTCCCTACAGATTGCGATGGTCGGAAATGTCTGTTCCGTCTGTACTTTCCGAAGTTCCTGCCAGCGTGCCTGTCCCTGATCCTCTTCTTCCGATACATCCACCACAAGAGCCAGAATTCCCTCTTCCGCCGCTTCCTCCATACACTCTCTGATCATTTCCACGGAATCCACCTGTTTCAGCTGTACGGAATCCGGCAACGCAAATTCTATCATACTGGTGACATTTCGGGACCCGGACCACACTATAGCCAGCTGTTTTCTGCTCTGCTCATGGTTTTCTTCGCCATATACACTGTAGCGTCCTTTTCCCGACTTCTTGGATACATACAATGCCTGATCTGCTTTTGCCGAAAGATCATAGTAGCAATGATCCTCTGGATCGGAAAATGCTATTCCCACACTGATGGATATATTTTCCGGTATGGATAAGTTCTCTTTATATTTTACGAGGTTGACCAGATTCTCTGCCTTGATCAGTGCGATCTCTTTGGACGGAATGTCTCCCATCAATACTGCGAACTCATCTCCACCCATACGTCCCACATAATCTGTGCTGCGGAACTGTGAAGAAATGACTCCTGCAATGACGCTGATCACATGGTCTCCCATAGTATGACCGTATACATCATTTACGGATTTGAAATTATCGATATCTATCACCATAAGAGCATGCAGGCCATTCTCATGCTCTGTCAGAGTCTTCGTGATCAGCTTCTCTACTGTCATCTTGTTGAACAGACTGGTCATCTCGTCGATCTGCGACTTTGTCTTCCAGGCCTTCTGCTCATCTCTGCTATTCTGTAACCTGCGTTTTACCCCCAGTGTATTGTTGATGCGGGTAAGCGCTATCCGGGTATCTACCGGTTTGATAATGAATTCATCCGCCCCCAGTGCAAATGCTTCCGACTGGGAAGACACCGATTCCGTATTCGTCAGAACGATAACCGGCGTGTCCTTGAAGCCCTCCATATTCTGTCTGCGGCGCAGTACTTCAAAGCCGTCGATCCCCGGCATGACCAGATCCAGCAGCACCAGATCAATGGCATCGCTTTCCTTCTCCATGATCGTAAAACATTCTTCACCGGAAACAGCCTCTGCGAAGTTAAAATGCTCCCCGAGAGACTGTCTGATCACTACTCTTTGAAATTTTGAATCATCAACGATTAATAATGTTTCTTTCTTTTGTAAACTGCTCATGGCTGTCGGATCCTGCTTTCCGTATCACGTCGTTTAAAACGCAATACAGTTATAGTATATCCAACAGCCATGTGCTCGTCAATTTAAAAATATATCTACTTTTTACACAATCTTTATGTGGTTTTTCCCTTTAAAGT
>OIEM01001178.1_pt1 | contig 11578 bp, 9 predicted proteins | sample 1581761 | NCBI WGS metagenome assembly OIEM01 (sample SAMN01760978, study PRJEB22395) | human gut metagenome | reverse complement strand
ATATCCAGATGAACTATTGGCCTGTCTGTTCCACTAATCTAGGCGAATGTGCATGGCCATTAATCGATTTTATCCGCACATTGGTAAAACCGGGAGAAAAAACAGCCCGGGCATACTTCGGTGCACGTGGCTGGACAGCATCCATCTCCGGCAATATCTTCGGATTTACTTCTCCGCTGACAGACGAAGATATGTCATGGAATTTCAATCCCATGGCAGGACCGTGGTTAGCTACTCACATATGGGATTACTATGACTACACACGCGACAAAAAATTCCTGAAAGAAACAGGGTATGACCTGATTAAAAGCAGTGCCAACTTTGCCGCAGACTACCTGTGGCATCGCCCTGACGGCACTTACACAGCCGCCCCATCCACCTCTCCCGAACACGGACCGGTAGATCAGGGAGCCACCTTCGTACATGCCGTCATTCGCGAAATTCTGCTGGATGCCATCGATGCCAGCAAAGTATTGGGAGTAGACGCTAAAGAACGTAAACAGTGGCAACACGTATTGGACAATCTGGTTCCCTATCAAGTGGGTCGTTACGGTCAACTCATGGAGTGGTCGGTAGATATTGATGACCCCAAAGACGAACACCGCCATGTAAACCATCTGTTCGGCCTGCATCCGGGGCATACAGTCTCTCCTGTCACGACTCCCGAATTGGCACAAGCCGCCAAAGTAGTATTGGAACACAGAGGTGACGGCGCGACCGGTTGGAGCATGGGATGGAAATTAAACCAATGGGCACGTCTGCAAGACGGGAACCATGCATACAAGCTCTTCGGCAACTTACTGAAAAACGGAACAATGAATAACTTATGGGACACTCACCCACCCTTCCAAATTGACGGTAACTTTGGAGGCACGGCAGGCATTACCGAAATGTTGCTGCAGAGCCACATGGGATTCATTCAGTTATTGCCCGCACTTCCCGATGCTTGGAAAAACGGTGCTGTAGAAGGATTATGTGCTAAAGGTAATTTTGAAGTCGACATAACATGGGAAAACGGTAGCCTGAAAGAAGCCACTATCCTGTCTAAAGCAGGTGCTCCCTGCCATGTGAGATACGGCAACAAGACGCTCACCTTCAAGACCTCAAAAGGCAAAACTTACAAGATTGCAATGGAAAACGGAGAGTTAAAAACCCTCCGTTAAACCCTCATTCCACACGTACGTACGTGTGTCTTACACTGGTATAGGTTTACACCTAAAAAGAGGCATAAAAAAAGAAATATTATGTCTAAATTTCATCGTAAGACTTATTCTGAGAGCTTCAAATTAGAAGTTCTCAGAGATTATTATGTAAGTGGTTTGTCAATGAATTCTACTGCGAAAAAATGGGGGCTAACGAGTAATACTTATATTAGCCGTTGGCAGAAGTGCTATCCTATTGATTCGGAATTACTATCTTTATCTTCCGAACCAATATCACAAGGTCAAATGAAGAATGATCCTAAATCAAGAGAACAAATTCTGGAGGAAGAGAATTTGCGTCTTAAAAAGGCTTTGGAAACGGAGAAATTGCGTTCCCGCGCCTTTCAGCAATTGATTGAGCTGACTGAAAAAGAAGAGGGGATTTCCATCTTAAAAAAAGATGGTGCCAGGCAGTGACAGGCCTTCGCAAAGAGTTTCCCCGCATCAGCGTGAAAACTCTTTGCGGACTGTTTGGCATGACTCCCCAGGCCTATTACAAAAAAAAGAAGACGCTTGTTTCACGCAGACAGATACAAGACACCATGCTTTCCTTTGTCCAATATTACCGTTCCAAGGACCCCGGAATCGGTGGTCTGAAGCTCTATAACGAACTCTGTTCTGTTTATGGCAGTGGGTTGATTGGCGGTCGGGATGCCTTTCTCAACCTGCTTCGTTCCCGTCATCTCATGCTGCCTCCCAAAAAGCCGCGGCATACGACGGATTCCAACCATCTGTACAAGAAATATCCGAATCTGACAAAAGGCATAACAGCACAATACCCGAACCATATTTGGGTGAGCGATATCACTTATATCTGGATTGAAGGAGGGGTATGTTACCTACATCTCATTACGGACGCATATTCGCATGCCGTCCTGGGATGGGTGCTCGCCCCCGGACTCCAGGCCGATTATACGATACAGGCACTTGAACAGGCAATATCGGAAAGCGGCGGAGGCAACCTCTGCGGTACAATCCACCACTCTGACCGTGGTTCCCAGTACGCCTGTGATGCCTATGTCAATGTCCTAACCGGACATCACATACGCATAAGCATGACTGAAAGCTACAAGCCGACCGACAATGCGGTAGCCGAACGGATGAACGGGATATTGAAATGTGAATGGATATATGGCATGTCCCTGTTCAAGGATGAGGATGAGGCAAGACAGCAGATTGCCCGGATGATAGACTTCTATAACAACGGAAGACCGCATATGAGTATCGGAATGAAGAAACCGATGGATGTATACTATGGAGAGGTGCCGGGAAAGTGTATGTGGAAAAAAGAAGGGAAAAAGAGGGCGGATGACAAATAAATGGTATATTTGTAACACCGAGAACTGGAGACATGACGGTTTATGCCATTGTCCCACAAAAGTCAATAGGGTATCGAACCCTATTGACTTTTACCGAGAACTGAAAACAATTAGGATTGTCCATTATTTTCGTGTATAACAACTTAGTTAGTTGGAAAAAGCGAAAATAGACAACCTGTTTAGTAAGGAGTAACTAAAAATAACAACGTATTTAGTAACCAGCCTCGAAAAGTAACAACCATTTTCAGTATAAGTCAGTGTGAGCTCACGCGGACGTACGTGCAGGCTTACACGAACGTATGTATAAGCCTACGCGGACGTATGTATAATTCCATGCATACGTCCGCGTTTTTAATACCTGAAAACAGACCGTTTATTTGCCCTCTTCCATACTCATGGCAATCCCCTTTTCCAGTCCGCGAAGCTCGGAAAGACCACGCATACGACCCAGGCAGGAATATCCCGGATTAGTCTTTTTCTTTAAATCATCTATCATTTGATGACCATGATCCGGGCGCATCGGAATAGACACACCACGTCGCTGTTGCAATAACAACAGGTTTTTCATCACATGATACATATCCACATCACCCTCCAAGTGGTTGGCCTCATAGAAATTTCCTTCCGCGTCACGCTGAGTACTGCGGAAATGCACAAAGTTGATACGGTCACCCCAACGTGTCATCATTCCTGCCAAATCATTGCGTGCAGACACACCCAATGAGCCCGTACACAGACACAAGCCGTTAGACGGATTAGGAACTGCTTCAACCAACTTCTCAAAATCCTCTTCCGTGCTCATGATACGAGGCAAGCCAAGAATCGGCTGTGGCGGATCATCCGGGTGGATAACCAATTTCACTCCGACCTCATCTGCCACCGGACAAATCTCTTTCAGGAAGAAAATAAGGTTCTTGCGAAGCTTTTCCGCATCAATATCTTTATAGCGGTCTAACTCTTGCTGGAACTGCTCCAATGTAAAGCTCTCTTCAGATCCCGGCAAACCGGCAATCATATTCCGGGTTAAACGATGGATTTCTTCTGCATCCATTTGGGCAAAACGAGCCTTAGCCTTTTCCCTTTCCTCTGCCGAATATTCTTTCTCTGCACCGGGACGCTTCAAAATAAACAAATCAAAAGCCACAAACGCAGCCCGTTCAAACCGCAAAGCCTTCGAGCCGTCGGGCAAAGTATAAGCAAGATCGGTGCGTGTCCAGTCGAGTACCGGCATGAAGTTATAAGTAACAACCATAATGCCGCATTCTGCCAGATTACGCAAGCTTTGTTTATAGTTCTCTATATACTTCAGATAGTCTCCTGTCTGAGTCTTAATATACTCGTGTACGGGCACGCTTTCAACGACACTCCAAGTCAGCCCCACCTCTTCTATCATTTTTTTGCGCTTCATGATTTCCTCTACCGTCCACACTTCCCCATTGGGAATATGATGCAAGGCAGTAACAATACCGGTTGCACCGGTCTGTTTGATGTCCCATAAAGATACAGGATCATTCGGGCCGTACCAGCGCCATGTTTGTTCACATAGTATCATAACCAATCAAATATTACATTGCAAAAATATTAAATCCGCCGTCTACTACTGCCACCGTACCGGTTACAAAAGACGAAGCTTCACTAATCAAATATTGTATTGTTCCACACAACTCTTCCGCACGACCGAAGCGTTTAAACGGAGTCTGGCGAATCACATCATTTCCACGCTCTGTGTAGCTTCCGTCTTCGTTAGTCAGCAAAGCACGGTTCTGTTCGGTCAGGAAGAAACCCGGAGCAATGGCATTGACACGAATACCTTCACCGAATTTTGTTGCCACCTCATGCGCCATGAATGCAGTAAAATTGGAAATACCCGCCTTGGCAGCCGCATAACCGCACACACGAGTCATCGGACGAAAGGCAGCCATAGATGAGAAGTTTACGATAGCACCTTTTTTCTGTTCCACCATCGGTTTCAAAAATACCTGAGTGGGCAGTACTGTACCTGTCAGATTCAGGTTCAGCACTTTCTGAAACTCATCCACCTTCAAATCAAAGAAAGTACCTGTAGGAGCAATAGTTGCCCCCGGCATATTTCCTCCGGCAGCATTCAACAGCGCATCCACACGGCCATACTTAGCCAAAATATCTTCCAGATTTTGTTTCAAGACAGCCTCATCCAGCACATTAGTCACCAGGAACATGGCTTCCCCACCTTTTGCTTTGATATTTTCCACAATGGCATTGCCCACTTCTGCCTTACGGCCCAGAATCACTACCTTTGCTCCTTCAGCAGCCAAGTGCGCAGCGATGGCCTTCCCTAATACACCTGTTCCACCGGTGATAACTACCACCTGATCTTTTACACTAAATAAATTATTCATGATATTATAAGTTTAATGGTTCTATACTATCTCGCAAAACGAGTAAACTCTCCGGCCCCATATTAAATAAAAGGTCGGCTATACTCAAATTCGGCAAAAAGCCGTGTTTTTCTTTAAACACCTGATAGTAAGGCTTAGGGATAAAGGCAGTATCTGCCACACGATAATCACGTTTAGGATGGATAACTTCACGAAAATCATCCTCTCCGGCAGCAAATTCGGTACGATAGCCGGCCGTTCCTTCCATCTGGGGTTCGATATCAATTAAACGGCATATCAAACTACATAATTCCTGATTGAAATCCCATAAAAAAGGATATTTCTTCTCATAAAACACACGGAAGTCGTCGGCATAATAATCAAAGAAAGGACTATGCTTATAAGCGGCTACCAAAGCATGCCAATGTATATGCCGCCAATTACCATGATCAGAGATACGGACATCTTTCATCAGGCATTTATTACCGTCACTCTTTTCAGTAGGAATAGTCAATGCCAACGGACCATCGGCTGCTGCAATCACACAACGATTACGGTAAGTCTGTTTCACATAGTTGTCATAACGCTCCACATACACCTTATCGTATGCAAACAATTTGGTATAATATTCTACCGGAGCTAAATAGGCAGAGCCTACATATATTATTTTCTCCATTATTGTACTCGTTCAAAAAAGCGTCCTTTCCGTGAGGAAAACCAGATGCGCCAGGCCTTGCCTATCAAATGATCATCGGGTACCAGCCCGAAAAGACGCGAGTCACATAGATTTATCGGATTATTGGATGCCATCCAATAATAATTCTTCTCGAATGTATAAGCCGAAACCGGCTTGTCCTCCACCAGCAGAGTATCTCCTTTGACAGAAGCCCGCTTTCCCTCATGGCGCATGATAGTATTACACAGCAAAGTCACATTCCACGGATATACCTTTACCGATCTGCCTTTGGCCGGAATCACAAACGGATGACTCTTGCTCACCTCCTTCTGATACAAGGGAAGCAGACTCACTTTTCCTGCCAGCTTCTGCTCAAGCAAATAATACTCATAGTGACTGAAACTGCGGATATACCTTTCATCCATATACCCTACCAGCTGATTTCCTGTAATACCCAATTGCTGCATAGCCAGCAACACGGTATCTTCTGCCGTATGCGGATATACATAAAGAGACTTGCTGTCGGGGCTGAGCACGTGCTCGTCCGTCAGCAATAACTCCTCATTCAACATTAATGTATCTCCCGGAATACCGACACAACGGCTGATAAACAACTCGCGGTTACCAACCATTGTCTGCAAAGAGCGCGGGCTGGGATTATTGAATAACACGATATCCCCTTTCCCGACCGGTTTTTCCAACCATCGCCAAGTGGAAAAAGGCACACGAAACCCGTAACTCCATTTATTCACCAAAACCCTCTCGCCCTGATAGAGGCTGTTTTCCATGCCGGTAGAAGGAATGGTGCAGGAGGTGAAAGCGAATGTCTTTATCAGCAGCACCAAAACGACTGCCGTAAGCATTGCCTTTATCCATATTGAGACACGGGGAATGTGCACTATTTAATATTATCTACAAAAGAGAACAATCTGTTCCAGCGTATCTTGCCGTCCAGCCAACCGCGGTCGGGGTCAAGAGACAACCAGATAAAGATAGGTTTTCCCACCACATGATCCTCGGGCACAAATCCCCAGAAACGGGAATCGGCGGAGTTATGACGATTATCACCCATCATCCAGTAATAGTTCATCTTGAATGTATATTCGTTTGTTTCCTTTCCGTTGATGTAAATCTTTCCATCTTTCACTTTCAGGTCATTGCCCTCGTATGCATGGATGGGACGTTCATAAACCGGCAGATTATCCAATGTCAGTCGGATTGTCTCACCCTTCTTCGGAATCCACAAAGGACCATAATTATCGGTAGTCCAACCGGTCAGTTTATTCAGCGGATACAGGCCTCCCGCATCATCACCCGAAACATTCTCGATACCGGCCACTATATCCTTACGTGCCAATAAACCGGCTTTTGCCTTCTCTGTCAAAGGAATATTATAAGCCGAAGCCTCCGGATAATAATAAGCCAAATCCTCGTGGCTGATACCCAGCTCGTGTGCCAAATCATCCGGTATGGCTTTATGCACCTTCACCAGATAGCGATACTGCACGTTATCAGGTTCTTTATTTGCCTTCCCATCCAGATAGACAACACGGTCTTTTATTTCAAGCGTTTGTCCGGGAAGTCCCACACACCGCTTTACATAGTTCTCGCGACGGTCTACGGGGCGGGCAATCACTTCGCCATAAGTACCGGCATTCTCATCGATATATTTACGGCCTGCCTGATAATAATAATCAAACACCATCCGCTGCTGTTCGGGAGTCATTCCGGTCATATCCACCGGTTTAGTCAGTTCTTTACCGGCCTGATAGCTCACACGATAAATATCATCATTGGGCACATTTGCCATTACCGTATCTCCGGCAGGGAAATTAAACACCACAATATCATTCAACTGCACATCCCCCAGACCTTTTACACGCTTATAGTCCCATTGCGGAAATTCCAAATAAGACTTGCAATTGAAAACAGGCAATGTATGCTGTGCCAGCGGCATGTGCAACGGAGTCTGCGGTACGCGGGGACCGTAACTCAACTTGCTGACAAACAGATAATCACCCACCAGTAATGACTTTTCCAGTGAAGAAGAAGGAATCACATAATTCTGGAAAAAATACAAATTCACGAAGTAAACTGCCACCAAAGCAAAAACGATAGCATCTACCCACCCCATCACGGTCACCACAGTGGGATTCTTTGACTTTCTCCACCAGGTCCAAGGAATCTTCTTCGTAATATATGCATCGAAGATAAACGGTACTACCACCAGTCCCAGCCAGCTTTTCAGCCAAACGAGAAACACCAGCCAAAGTACCAATACAATGACAAACTTAATCCATTGTGCACGTGTTGCTTTTATCATATTCTAAAATTGAAATAAATCATTCATACCTAAAAAACCTTCGTGCTGAGCCGTATATTCGGCAGCCAAAACTGCACCCAAAGCAAATCCTTTACGATTCTTTGCATCATGGGTAATCGAAATACTGTCTGCCTCCGAATCATAACGAATAGTATGAATACCCGGCACTTCACCTTCGCGAACAGAGCTGACGGGAAGCTCATCAGGAGCATAAACCGTATTGCCCGACACGCTGCCATCCGGTGCCACCAAAGTTCCCTTCACCCATTTATCCTTGCGGTCGATATTCTCCAAAATACCTTCTGCAAGAGTAATCGCTGTTCCGCTCGGTGCATCCACCTTATGAATGTGGTGCGTTTCCACCATAGAGACATCATAAGCCGGGAAGTTGTTCATTATTTTAGCCAAATACTTGTTGACAGCCGAGAAAATAGCTACTCCCAGACTAAAATTGGACGACCAGAACAAAGTCTTTCCTCCCTCGGTACAAAGCCTTTTCACCTCTTCACCGTGGCGATCCATCCATCCGGTACTGCCCGATACCAACTTCACCCCGGCTGCAAAAGTCTTCATATAATTATCGTATGCCACTGTAGGATTAGTGAACTCAATAGCCACATCCGCCGATTTGAAAGCTTCGGAGTTAAAATCTTCCTGATTATTAATATCTATAATACTCACAATCTCATGTCCGCGGGCAATGGCAATCTTTTCGATTTCCTTACCCATCTTTCCGTATCCAATTAATGCTATTTTCATTGTATGTCTATATATTTTTGCTACAAAGATAGCTTTTTTCACTGTAAACCATTACATTTGCCTAACATTTACACCTCATTAACATGGAACAACTACTACATTACATTTGGAAACACAAGATATTTCCGCTTCAGGAACTAAAAACCACAACTGGCCAAAAGGTTGAAATCATAGATACGGGACTGGCAAACACAAATGCCGGTCCCGATTTTTTTAATGCAAAAGTCAAACTGAACGGCATTTTATGGATAGGCAATGTGGAGATACATGAACATTCTTCGGATTGGTTAAAACACGGACACCATACAGATGCGACATACGACTCCGTTATTCTGCATATTACATCAGATGCGGATATTGATGTGCACCGTACCAACGGCGAGCCTATTCCTCAATTGATACTCACCTGCCCCGACTATGTTTGCCGGAACTATCACGAACTGGTTGAAACAGAAAGTTATCCACCTTGCTACCGCATCATCCCCACCCTTTCCATGTTCACGATACACTCCTGGATGTCTGCCCTACAACTGGAACGTTTCGAACAGAAAGCCTCGCAACTATCGGAACGGCTCAAACGTTGCAACAGCAATTGGGAAGATGCCTTTTTCATTACTTTGGCACGCAATTTCGGCTTTGGCCTCAACGGAGATGCTTTTGAGACTTGGGCAAACCGGATTCCTTTACGGGCAGTAGACAAGCATCGGGATGAGTTATTTCAAATAGAGGCCTTTTTCTTCGGACAGGCAGGACTGCTTCAAGGAACGGCCGGCGATGAGTATTATTTACGTTTGAAAAAGGAATACGAATACCTTTCGCATAAATTCGGACTCACCCCGATGGATGTTTCTCAATGGCGCTTCCTGCGTCTGCGCCCCACCAATTTCCCCCAAAATTCCATGAAAAACCTACTATCCGCATACAAAAAACCGACAGGGCGAAATTGCTCTGCCGGTTTTTTGATACTGCTGATTTTTACCCGCTGATTACACCGCGCCCTGCGCCATCATCGCGTCGGCCACCTTCAGGAAGCCCGCAATGTTCGCACCCGCGACGTAATCGCCTTCCTTGGCGTACTCGTGCGCCGCCAAATCCACCTTGGCGAAGATGTTCACCATGATGTCCTTCAGCTTCGCATCCACTTCCTCGAACGTCCAGCTCAGGCGCTGGCTGTTCTGGCTCATTTCCAGCGCGGAAACCGCCACGCCGCCCGCGTTGGCAGCCTTCGCCGGGGCAAAGAGCACGCCCGCCTGCTGGAACGCCGCGGTGGCTTCCAGCGTCGAGGGCATGTTCGCGCCTTCGCCGACTGCTTCCACGCCGTTGGCAATCAGCGCCTTGGCGGATGCTTCGTTGATTTCGTTCTGCGTTGCGCAGGGCAGGGCAATCTGGCAGGGAATCATCCAGATGCCGGAGCAGCCCTCGGTGTAGGTCGCGGTCGGAACAGCCTTGACATACTCCTTGATACGCTTGCGCTCCACTTCCTTCAGCTGCTTGACCACATCCAGCTTAATGCCGTCGGGGTCGTAGATGTAGCCGTTGGAATCGCTCATGGCGACGACCTTCGCGCCCATCTCGGTAATCTTCTGCACCGCGTAAATGGCGACGTTGCCCGAACCGGACACAACGACCGTCTTGCCCGCAATGGTCTTGCCGTTGCGCTCCATCATCGCCTGCGTGAAGTAGCACAGGCCGTAGCCGGTGGCCTCCTTGCGCGCGAGGCTACCGCCCCACGTCAGACCCTTGCCGGTCAGCACGCCTTCATACAGCCCGGTGATGCGCTTGTACTGGCCGTACAGGTAGCCGATTTCGCGTGCGCCGACGCCAATATCGCCCGCCGGCACGTCGGTGTCCTTGCCGATGTAGCGGTACAGCTCAGTCATGAAGGACTGGCAGAAGCGCTGCACTTCGTTGTCGCTCTTGCCCTTGGGGTCGAAGTCGGAGCCGCCCTTGCCGCCGCCGATGGGCAGACCGGTCAGGCTGTTCTTCAAAATCTGCTCAAAGCCGAGGAACTTCAAAATCGACTGGTTGACGCTGGGATGCAGGCGCAGACCGCCCTTGTACGGGCCAATCGCGCTGTTGAACTGCACGCGGTAGCCGCGGTTGACCTGCACCTTGCCCTGATCGTCCATCCACGGCACACGGAAGGTGATGATGCGCTCCGGCTCCACGAAGCGTTCGAGCAGTCCCGCCGCTTCATACTTCTCTTCGTTCCGTTCGATAACGGGCTTAAGGGTCGTCAAAATTTCGGTCGCCGCCTGAATGAATTCCGGCTCGTGGGCGTAGCGAACCTTCAAATCGTCAAGAACGCGCTGGCAATAATTCGCCATGATGCAGGACTCCTTTCAAATCATAAACATGCTGATTTATCGGCGCAGAACCCGCCGATGCGGAGTCCCGACGCCCTTGTCGAGAGGCGATACTTTCGCCTTTCACGTTTTTCATCATACACCATGCAGGCGCATATAGCAAGGGCTTTTGCTGCACTAATTATGTTTTTCTGGATGACAGCGGCGGCAATTTTGCATTTTCGCCGTTTTTTTTGCCCCTTGACAGGAAAAAACGGGTGTGATACCATGTGTTCATGCAAGAAAAACGCGGAGGTGAACATCCGCGAATGAAGGAGGTATCCACTTTTCATGAACACACAGGTTTTGCAAGGGCTGCTCGTGCCCTTTCTCGGCACAACGCTGGGCGCGGCGCTGGTTTTCTTCCTCAAGCGCGACTTGCCTGAAAAGGTGCAGAAGGGCTTGAGCGGCTTCGCGGCGGGCGTGATGGTTGCGGCAAGCATATGGAGCCTGCTGATTCCGGCGCTGGAAGGCGCGGCGGACTTGGGCGCATGGTCGTTCCTGCCCGCGACGATCGGGTTCTGGCTGGGGATTCTCTTCCTGCTGCTGCTGGATCGGCTCGTCCCCACGTCCACCTGGACGGCGAACAGGAGGGGC
>OIEM01001175.1_pt1 | contig 11588 bp, 6 predicted proteins | sample 1581761 | NCBI WGS metagenome assembly OIEM01 (sample SAMN01760978, study PRJEB22395) | human gut metagenome | reverse complement strand
GAAAATCACAGGTACAGATACCAAAAGATTTATTACTGGCATTGTTCCAGTATCACCTTGCCGGGAACGAGGAATATCTGCCGGAGATAGAAAAAGCATTGATGGAAAAATTAGACAGTATGGTAAAACGTCAGTTATATACAACATTCAAAACAGCACCAACCGAGGAAGAACGGGAAAAGGCAAGACAAAAATATTTGGATAAGTGTGGAATGCATGAGGACTTTCGATGGTAAAGGTTCTGCTTGATTACCTAATGACAGGAGCGTGGCACGCACCTGTAGATAGTAGACAAGGAGAAAGCCGGTAAGGTGCAGTCGGGAGTTGGCTGGCGAAATAAAGAGCTTTTCAAAAGGGCGCCCTGATTCAGGGCGTCCTTGCGGAAATGACAAATGAAGGGAGAACGGCACAATGAGAGAAGGAAGATTAGGTTACAACAATTATAACAAGAGATATGGCTTATTATCATCAGATTTATGGATTGATATGGGATTTCACTGCGGAGAATGCCTGGAAGTATTAGTAGATAATCAGTGGGTAAAAACCAGAATGGAAATGAATTCGGCGAGAGAATGGTATCTGGTTGGAACGCCGTATTGCGGAGATTTGGAGTATGTACGGGCAAGGATACCGGAATAAAGCAGACAGGAAGAGTAATACCCGATTGATTGTTAGTGATAAAAAATAAGCCCGGATACGGGCAGAAAAAGAGGGCGGATACGCCCAAAATGCAAAGCTAAAGCCAAGTTATAGCAGGGCAGGAAGTATCTCACAAAGCCCTCGGCGTTTGAGAGCGAAATACACCCATCGCACAAATCAAAGATTTGTACTCAGGATATTTCGCCCTGCCGGGAGCTATTTGTGCCGGAAACGGCAGTTAGTTCGTAAACGGATGCCGATGCATCCACTCACAAATAATACTGAAGAAATTACTTTGCCGGAAACAAGGAGGGAGTGCCTATCGGAAGAAATTCATTTATTCAAATGACAAAACTAAGCAATGTAAAAGGCAGGATCACTTATATATCCAGTCATGCAAAACAGGAAAACCTCTATGCAGTTTATGAAACCACAGAACGGAAATTCTGGCGGGAACTTGCAAAATGTAATCAGGAAGAATTTGCAAAAAGCGGAACAGAAGGAAAATGTATTGAGGCAAGAGAACTGATCATTGCTTTGCCAGAGAGTTTTACAGAATATCAGCCGGATAGATTGCTACAGCTTTTTACAAATCATTTTAAACAGAATTATGGAACAGAGTGTATTGCTGCTTTGCACCACAATAAAAGAAAGACCAATTATCACATTCATTTGATATTTGCAGAACGGAAACTACTGGATGAACCAATCATTAAGATTGCCAGCAGAAATATGTTTTATGATGAAAATGGAAAACATGTCCGAACCAAGAAAGAGATATTAGGAGAAGATGGCGAGATCCGAGAAGGCTGCAGTATTGTGAAGAAAGGAGAAGTCTATGAGAAGAAGCTGTTTACTGCGAAAGATGAACGCTTCAAGTGTAATTCATTTCTGGATGAGGTAAAGCATTCTTATACAGATTTAATCAATATTTATGTGCAGGACGAGAAACAGAAACTACAGGTATTTGAGCGTGGCAGTGTTTATCTTGCAACAAAGAAAATCGGAAAAAATAATCCGAAGGCACAGGAAATAGAAGCGGATAATCAAAAACGCCGGGAATGGAACAGAGCTGTTGATATGGCATTGATTAGTGGAGTGCCGGAACCGAAGATAATGGAAGTGAAGCGGAAAGAAATCACGGAGCCAATCAGGGAATCAATTGCCCGGCGTGGAAACAGACCACGATTATTTTCCAGAGTTGTAACAGTGGCTGTTGAGGCATTGGAGTTTTTGATAGCAAGTGTGCTTTTTAAGAAACCCAGGGAAGTGCCAAAACAGACAGAGCAAACGGAAGCAGAACACCCAGAGCATGTTGCTGAAAATAGCACGGCAGCAGTCAAGACAACAAAAGAAGAAAAGGCAGAACCGGAACAACCTAAAATGACGAGGCTTGCATCAAAGTATCCGAAACTATTTAAAGTGAATAAAGAACTGGAAGATCAAAACGGTGCAATTCAACAGAAACAAAAACAGCTTTCTGCAAAGAAGAAAGAACTGTCAGAAGTCACGGGATGGTTTAAAGGAAGAAAGAAAAAAGAATTACAGAAAGAAATTGATGAACTGAAAAGCCAGATTAGAGATATGAAAGATTATCTTCCAAGGATTGTGCAGAAAATCGGATATAGAAGTGTACAGGAATTTTTAAAGGATTTTAAGGCTTCTCAAACTGAGTATAGTCAGTATCGAACTGCAATAGAAAAATGGAAGAAAGAAACAGGAAAAGAGCCAGTAGCGCATGGTATTAGGGCGAAGCTGGCAGAAAAGAAACAAGAAATACAGAATGAACAGAAAAATAAACAGCATACCCATAGTCAGAATAAAGACCGGGGAGCAAGATAGGAGGACAATCATGGAGAAACACATTATGGGAGAAAATGGAATCAGTTATACTTTAGGAGAGGACGGTCTGTATTATCCAGACCTGTACCTCCCAGAAGGGACAGAATATCCGATTGGAAAGTATGGAATATTGAGAAAATCATACTTGAAAGAGCATCGGAAAGGATTATATCTGGAGTTGGTGCTTGCAGGGAAGCTAAATGAGCACTTGCATCTGATTGATGAGGAGTGTAATCAGATGATGGACAGACTGGTGGAGCAGATGAAAGAAAAGCAGGGAGTAACAGAAGAATTGAAGATGCAGGATCAGATGGCATGGGTTGGGAAAATGAATAATATCCGGGCTTGTGCGGAGGAGATTGTGATTCATGCGATCATAATCAATTAGATTTAAAGAGATAGCGTTTAATTCAGAAATATAAAAAAATAGATGTTATATCTAAAAAAATAGATATAGCATCTATTTTTATGGACGCATTGTTGACGGAGGAAAGAAATAATGTTATACTAACAGAACGTATATTCGAAAGATAAAGAGAGAGGTAAAAGATGGCAATTTCATATAACGGACTGTGGAAAATTCTAATTGATAATGGAATGAAAAAAGGGGATTTAAAACGAAGAACAGGGATTAGTAGTGGAACTATTGCTAAAATGACTAATGGGGAAGCAGTAACTTTGACAGTTTTAGAAAAGATATGTAATGAATTTAATTGTGATATTGGTGATTTGGTTGAAATTGACACTTTTAAAGAGAAAAAAGTAGGGGAGGAAAAGGATGGAAAACGATAGATTACTTAAACTTGTAGAAGCTTATCAGAAACACTTTAAACAATACAACAGACCAGATTACAATGAGACAGAAGTTCGTAATGATTTTGTGAATCCATTTTTTGAAATATTAGGATGGGATGTGCAAAACAAAAAGAATTTGCCGCAACATTTAAGAGAAGTAAAACATGAAGCATCGGTTTTTGTAGAAGAAAATGGTAAACAAGTAAAAAAGAAGCCTGATTATGAATTTCATGTGGGATCTACACCATACTTTTTTTTAGAAACTAAAAAACCTAATGTAGATATTATGGCAAGTAAAGAAGCGGCATTTCAAACTAGACGATATGGTTGGAATGGAAATCTTGAAATATCTGTATTATCGAATTTTACGGATTTGGTTATCTATGATACATCAGTAAGACCGAATGAGAATGATAAACCTTCAGTTGCGCAAGTTGCTCATTTCCATTTTACAGAATATGTAGATAAATTTGATGAGATATCTAGATTGCTTTCATATGAGACTGTAGTTTCAGGAGCCTTTGAAAAAACCTTTGAAAATATATCTAGTTCATTAAAGAAAGAACCATTTGATAAATATTTTTTATCACAAATAAAAGAATGGAGATTGGTATTAAGCGAGGATATTGTTAAAAATAATTCTACGATTAATCAGGAAACATTAAACATTTTTGTTCAGAAATTGATTAACCGAATTGTATTTTTGAGAATATGTGAAGATAGGGAATTAGAAAAATATGAAAGCCTTAAAAATATAGGTACATATGCAGAGCTGAAAAAGGTATTTACAGCGGCAGATAAAAAGTATGATTCTGGTTTATTTGAACTGATTGATGGGGAACAATTTGAAATATCTGATAGTATACTTGTGGATATTTTTAAAGAATTGTATTATCCAAATAGTTGCTACGAGTTTAGCATAGTCGATCCATTTATTATCGGTCAAATTTATGAATTATTTTTGGAAGAAGAAATAGTAATTAAAGATGGAATTGTGGTTGCAGAAAGAAAACCAGAGATTGTGGATTCTCAGGGCGTAGTAAATACGCCTAAAAATATTGCAGATATTATTGTGAAAACCACATTGACGCCATTATTTTCTGATGAAAAATTTACGGAATGGGATAGCTATAGAATAGCAGATATTTGCTGTGGTTCCGGAAACTTTTTGCTTTCTGCATATGAATTTATTATAAATCGTTATATTGAATATTATATGAAAAATTGTTTAGATATGGCGATACAAAAAGGATTACTTATTAGTGATGTAGGAAATAACTTTAAGTTGTCATATGAAAAAAAGAGAGAGATTTTACAGAATAATATATGGGGAGTAGATATTGATATTTTGGCGGTAGAAGTTGCTAAGTTTAGTTTGCTTATAAAACTTATAGAAGATAGCTCTCTATATGAAATGGAAAGTTTTGTAAAAAACAATAACTGTCGGATTTTACCTAGTTTAGATAACAATATTAAAAATGGCAATAGTCTTGTAGACGAAAAATACATAGAGTTTAACTCTAATATATTGAATGATCCGGAAATGGTTGAAAAAATTAAAATATTCAATTGGGAAAACGAATTTGAAGGAGAAAAATTCGATGCAATTGTAGGAAATCCTCCATATATTCGGGTTCAGAATATGGTGCATTTTTCTGAAAATGAATATGAATATTATAAATCTGAAGTTTCAAAATATGAAACGGCAAAATCAGATTTATTGGATAAATATTTTTTATTTATGGAAAAAGGACTGCAATTATTGAAACCAAAAGGGAAAATGGGATATATTATTCCGCATAAATTTATGCTTATCAAGTCTGGTGCTTCTTTACGAAAATTGTTATCAGAGAAAAAATGTGTTAAACAAATAATTCACTTTGGAACAGAACAGGTTTTTAAGGGAAGAAGTACGTATACGTGCTTATTATTTGTTGAAAAAAATGAGAGGAAGACATTTGAGATTGGTTTTGTTAAAGATATTAATAAATTTTATGCAACAGAATCAGCTGAAATGAAAGAATATCCTATCGAGTATCTTAGTGCAGCACCTTGGACTTTTTTATCCAATGAAATAGTGCGAACTTTGGAAAAGAAGAAAGGGAAATGTCAGTCGTTAGATTCATTAGCTGATATTTTTGTAGGTTTGCAAACAAGTGCAGATCCAATATATATTATTGAACCAAAATCAGAGGAAAAAGGGATTATAAAATTTATTGATTGCAACGGAAGAAAACAAGAAATTGAAGCTGCAATTACTAAACCGTGTATTTATGATATGCAATTAGAAAAATATGCAAAAATTGAGGAAAATAGAAGAATTATTTTTCCGTATTATCAGAAGGGAAAGAAACAGGTATTATATTCAATAGATGAAATGAAACAATTATTCCCTAAGACATTGAAATATTTTGAATCCTTTAAAGAAGAGCTGTGTAAGCGGAGCATCAATAACATGTCAGAGAATAATTGGTATCAATTTGGTAGAAGCCAAAGTTTAAAGAGATTTGTAAAAGGTGAACATTTAGTTTGGTCAGTTTTGGCAACTCAGGGAAATTATGTATATGATAATAGAACAATTTGTTTTACTGGTGGAGGAAATGGGCCATTCTATGGATTAGAAAAGAAAGAAGATACAAAAGAATCATTGTTTTACATTCAGGCAGTACTAAATTATTGGATGATAGAAATGGTTGTAAAGAGCAAAGCAAGTAAGTTTCGAGGTGACTATTATTCACATGGAAAACAATTTGTTGCGCAGTTACCAATCTATAGAATAAACTTTGATGATTCAAATGAAGTGAAAATCCATGATGCGATAGTCGATACGGTTAAGAACCTTATGGAATTAAAAAATAAGAGGGATCAACAACAGACAAAACCTCAAAAAGAAACATATAAGAGATTAATTCAAATAGAGGATAAGAAATTGGATGGGTTAATTTCAAAATTATATGGAGCTGAGAATTGTAGACGAGAGGATTTAGATGAAGAGTAAAAAAAGTTTTGATAAGCTGCGTGGGGGATATTATACCCCACAGGCTATTACGGAATTTATTTGTAAGTGGATAATAAATAAAAACACAAAAAAAATATTAGAACCCAGTTGTGGTGATGGGAATTTTTTAAAAGCTATAGTAGAAAGAATAGAAAATCTTAATTTAAATTTAGATATTACAACTGATATTACAGGAGTAGAATTATGTCTTGATGAAGCGAGAAAAGCAATGAAATATGGTACGAATGTAGAATGTCAAGATTTCTTTGCATTTTATAGAGATAAGGTTGCGGGAAAAAGTGATTATGATGCAATTGTGGGAAATCCACCATTTATCCGTTACCAAGATTTTGATGAAAAATCGAGAGAAATTGCGTTTTCCTATATGAAGGAAAATGGATTTCATCCGACGAAATTAACTAATATTTGGTTACCTTTTTTGGTCCTATCGTGTTTGGCATTAAGTGAAAATGGAAGATTAGGGATGGTCATTCCAGCAGAACTATTTCAAGTAAATTACGCAGGAGAAACGAGAGAATTTCTAGCACGATATTTTGACAGATTAACATTAATTACTTTTCAGAAATTAGTTTTTGAAGAGATTCAACAAGAAGTGATTTTGTTATTAGGAGAGAAAAAATCTGAGGATAAGGGAATTCAGGTAATTGAATTAAGTGATTTGGATGATTTAAAAGAGCTTGATCTTAATAATTTCTGCAACTATGAAATAAAAGAACTTAATCATAGTACAGAAAAATGGATTAAATATTATTTGACAAACAAGGAAATAAAATTAATTAGGCGATTAAGAGAGTGTGAAAAGATACCGTTTACCACAGAGTTATTCGAAATAAATGTGGGATTAGTAAGCGGAGAAAATGCATTCTTTTTGTTGAACAGGAATACAGTTGATGAGTATCAACTTGCTAATTCGACTCGTATGGTTATCGGGAGAACAGAGCAATTAAAAGGTGTTATTTTGTCAGAACGTGATTTTAAGACATTGATTGAAAATGGGAAAAAAGTATATATGTTTATGCCTAAAAATTTGCCTTTTTCAGAACTTAGTAAAGCAGAACAAGAGTACATTAATTATGGTGTAGAACAAGGATATAATAAAGGATATAAATGCCGAATAAGAAAAAATTGGTATTGTGTTCCGCAATCTTGGGAGCCAGATGCCTTTATTTTAAGACAGGTTAATCGTTATCCGCGAATTATATTGAATCATGTAAATGCTGTAAGCACAGATACAATTCATAAAGTACGTTTCTTAGATGGAGTTAATCCTGAGTTTGTAGCAGCAGCTTTTTTAAACTCTTTTACATTGGCATTGGCAGAAATAACAGGAAGAAGTTATGGTGGTGGAGTATTAACATTTGAACCAGGAGAAATACGTCAGTTAAAAATTCCGATGAAGAATGCAGAAAAGCTAGATGTTAATAAAATAGACAAACTAATTCGAGATGACAGGATTGACGAAGTATTGGATTATACAGATCAGATATTGCTGATAGAAGGCTTAGGATTAACAAAATATGAAGTTGGTACATTAAGAAATATATGGACAAAATTAAGTGAACGTCGGATTGGAAGAAAAGAAAAAAGAATTTCGTAATATTTAGTAGGATATTAAAATTCAATGGTGCTGGCATTGAGTATATGATTATTAAAACGATTTAGAAATTTAGAATTTAAGCAATTATGATGTACAGAAAGAGGAATTCGGATGGACTTTTTACCAGATATAGAAAAGTTTAAAAATTTTTTTGATGGAACTGACTCAAAAAATGAAATTTCCATTGCTGTTGAAGAAGCAAAAAAATATGATATATTTAATTTGATTTCAAGGGTATCTGCTTTGAATTTATTTCATCAGAATCAAACGAAATCGGTTATTCTTGATACGTATATAGAGGGGGTATTATGTCAAACAAGAGATCAATTTCCATCTAAATATACCATTAGTTCTGGAAAGTTTCGAAAAATAATTAATCAGATATCAGATACTAGCTTAAAGTATTCGATTGATCCTCCGGAAAATATGTTTGTACAGAATATTATGTTTTATGGGAATTATAGGGTCTTAAATGGAATTGATCAAACACCGGCATATAATCTTCAACACATGATTTCGGTTTTATTTGCAAAAGGAATCGAATATCCCAAAGAATTTTTGGATGCAACATATATATTAGTTAATGGTATGCTTGAAATTTCTGAAAAGATTGTAGGAGGTATTTTAAATACTGAAAATAATCATGATACGGATGAAGAAAAAAGCATAATGATACCTTCGGCTATGGAGTTAAATAAATATACTGAACTGGTGATCATAAATGGAGCGGATTTTCGCAAACTATTCCTGAATCGTATAGAATTACTAGATTTAGTTACGATAGAATTTGGAGTTCAATTTGAAGGCGATTTTGATAATAAATCATTTTATACTCGCCCGTTTCTATATAACGAAGAGAAAGATCAGTATATTCTTTTAAATGCCGGCTTACTTCCAACAGCCATTGTATTTTGGATTACTTGTTTGGCAAAAAAATATGGCATATTTGAAGAGGTTCTGGAAAATTATAATGATTATATTTTTCATGAGTGCCAAAAATATTTGTGTAACCTGGGACATAAAAAAGTGCTTGAATCTCAGATGAGTATAGATTTATTTAGCAGTAGTGGATATAAAGAATATATTGCGTCTGTACAAAATAATCAGTTAGTAATTGTTCAGTACTTGTACGATGATGGAAAGAATTATAATGCATGTACATTGCATTCAACTATTGAGAAAAAAGAATTTAATGATGTGGTGTCTAAGCGATTGTCTTATCACTATTCAAAAATAATTGAATATGGTGTGGAGAAAGAAGACATTTTCGTTATCATTATTATTAATTCACTTGGGCGCGGGATGGCTTATGGAATAAAAAAATATGACTATTGTTATCCACCACTAAGAATTCATCCGTTTGAGCTTATGTGTATTAGTATTAATGAGAAAGCTGAAAACGTATTTATACCAAGATATTTGAAAGCAAAGAATAATTTGCAAACATTTGAAACGGGTATACTTAGTGAATTAAATCAGATAGAAATATATTGTAATAATAATTATTCTTTTTATATGAATGATGAATTTGCGCCAAGAGAGGTTACAACTTATTTTGCACCAGGTGATTCGCTCGATTATATTATTCGTGCCATTCAAAAAGAGGATAGACGACTTGTCGAAGATGCTTATGGTACTAGGTTTGTTGAAGTTGTTCTTAACGATGAAAAAAGGAAAATATATGTAGATCCTAATTGCGCAAAGAGTCATGAAATTCGTTACTATATTGAGTTTAAAACTTTCAATATATGGATTGTTGCGAAAGAAATTTCAAATGTAAGAAAAATTGATTTGTGTTATTCGTTAGTGGATTTGATATCATATTGGTTATCTGAATGCAGGATCGTTTTTGACCAAATAGATGGTTGTGGGAATACTTATGAAATTCAAATCCTTTTATCGGACGGAGCAGATCAGTACTATTATTATAAAGAAAATCCTAAATCATTTAGTGAAACATTAGAAATATCTAATTTGTTTCCGGTGATGGAAATATGTGTTTCGCCCGAAGCATTTCAATATTTGAATTATTGCGATAATTCGAGAGAAAAAGAACTTATTGCTATAATAATTGATCATATTTGTAACTTAGTGGGGAAAATTGATAAAATTAATTATGATTTAAATGCATTATTTCCCAACCCAATACAGAAAAAAATATTTTCTTTGGATTATCAAGAATATCATTATTTTGAGCCTACTGAAAATCGAGAGAATCATTTTGTACATGGTGAGGATGAAGATATATTATTGAATGAAATTGGGGAAGAGATTCTTGAAGTAGAGAATTGGAATATTGGGATAGTAGATGACGAAGATAGAACAAAAATTGTACATGAAGTGGTTGGAATCCTTTATAAAAAACTTCAGCAAGAAGTAAGCGTATTAAGTTCAAGAAATCTTATAGAAGTATTATATGACGATTTGGAAAAAGTTCTATTTAAACTTATGTTATCACAAAAAAGATATGCAGAAGATATCGCTTGTTATCCTGAAAAGGAACAAGAAATATTTGAACAGACAAACAGAGATAATAAATCTTCTATCGCATTAAAATTTCTTATAGAATATATTGCTGCTGTTCCTCCTAAAGGAAATATAAATATTGGTGAGAATCAATATGAGCGATTGATGGCAATATGTTCATTGATAATTGATTGGTCATATAAAAATGATCTATTTTATTATCAGATATTTAATACACCAATAGAAATATTGAAATCACATCGTATCGGAATGAAACAACAGGAATTTCAGCACATGTTTAGTGTTAATGAGGCAATTAGAAAAGAACAACTTATTGCGTCTTCTGTTCTTGATAATTCCGGTGATTTAATTGAATACAAAAGTTTTGGGGAAGAGATTAATGCGGCTTTTGAGAAAGAATATGGGTATTCATTTTATCAGCTTAAACTTTTTACAGAGGGATTAAGAGAATATAGCAAAAGGCAAAGTGGAGATACAGTTTATGTTGCAAGAATAATGGATATTATTGAATTTATGAGTGCATATGATGCAAGTTTCAATGAAAAAATAGTAGGTTTGATTATTGATTCAATAGCATTAAGGCAGAGAGAAGATTTTCTTGTGCCACCAGAGCCATTTAGAAAAGAGGATGTATATCCGTGGAGATTTAATAGAGAGTTATCATTTACTAGACGTCCAATTATTATTCGTGGAGATGAAATGATTTGGGGAAATAGACAACTAGATCATATGATAAGATTTACTTTGGGACTAATTAATAATGGTAAATTAAAAGCACATTCTTCTAAAATGAATTCGTTAGTAGGAAGAATAAGTGATGAGAGAGGAGCCGAATTCAATGATTTTATATACAAGATATTAGTCAATTTCAATGTATTTGAAGTATATCCTAATATTAGCAAAGTTAATGGCGTTTATATAGCGGAAAATAATAATACACTAGGTGATATAGATGTGCTGATTATTGATAGAGAGTATCATAAAATAATTGCAGCTGAGGTGAAAAATTTTAATTTTTCTAAAAATCCATATGAAATGCATTTAGAATACAAAAAGATGTTTGAAAATACCAAAAAGAAAAAGGGATATTATACAAAACATTGTCGCCGCGTTGATTGGTGTAACAAACATATAGATGATTTCAAAAAACAATATGGATTAGATGATGGCGATTGGAGGGTGATAGGGGTATTTATTTTAAGTCAACCA
>OIEM01001174.1_pt1 | contig 11588 bp, 8 predicted proteins | sample 1581761 | NCBI WGS metagenome assembly OIEM01 (sample SAMN01760978, study PRJEB22395) | human gut metagenome | reverse complement strand
CAGCTTATGGAATTTGTGAAAAAGAATCGTGTGGAGCAGGTGATTCTTCCTGGAAACCATGAAAAGGTGGCAAAAGAATTGCAAAGTGCCGGTGTAAAACGTGTGGTGGAGATGAAGCCGGGCAGCTCTTTATATGATGAAAAGGACTTCTGGCAGTTTAAGATACATTGTTATGGAACAGATGAGGGTTGTTTCCTTGTAATGTTTGCCGGAGATAAAGGAATAGACTGGAAAACAATGGACTGTCTGATGAGTGTCAGAATTTTTGATAAAGCTAAATGCGGCAATCCTCAAATTGATATGGAAAATCTTGTGTGTTGTGCCAGATGTGGGCTGTATAATGATTTTGATGTGTGCAAAGGCCATAACCAGAACACAGGAAAAGGATATACAGCAGGTGCGATGCTTCTTGGTAATATATCACTTAAAAAGTATTCAGAAGCAATAAAAAGGGATTTCTCAGAGGTGAGAGATCAGATTCGCTACATTTCCATAACAGGAAATATGAAACAGGCAGATGGGGAACTGAGTACGTGGATTGGGGAATCACGTACGGAATTAAATCACTATTATATTTTACCATCCGGATGTGCAGACACAGGAGATTTTATAACAAAAATCCTTTCCGAGTCGGGACGCAATCGCGTATACCTGACAGGAGAGAAATGTGGTGTTTGCGGATCGGGATTTTTTATTTCCCGAAAGCTGGATTAAAAATTACAGTACTAAAAAATCAGAATATGTGATAAAATAAAAGCAGGAAAACAGAACGGAACAGATTATCATTAAAACAGAGAGAAGGTGTTTTTATGAGGATTACATTTTTGGGAGCCACGCATGAGGTGACTGGAAGCTGTACTTATCTGGAAGCCTGCGGAAAACATATTTTGATTGACTGTGGAATGGAGCAGGGACCGGATGAATTTGAAAATCAGGAGATACCGGTTGCGGCAAGTGACATTGACATGGTACTTTTGACGCATGCTCATATCGACCATTCCGGTAAACTTCCGCTTTTGTACCAGAGGGGATTTCGGGGACAGATTTTTGCGACGAGAGCAACTGCGGATCTGTGTGATATTATGCTGCGAGACAGTGCACACATACAGATGTTTGAGGCGGAATGGAAGAACCGAAAAGGACAGCGTGCCGGCAGGGCAGAAGTTGTGCCGCTGTATGATATCAACGATGCACAGGGAGCGATCAACTGTCTTGTTGGATGCGATTATGACAAAAAAATCAACCTTGCAGATGGAATCTGCATTCGGTTTGTGGATGCAGGGCATCTGCTTGGCTCTTCTTCCATCGAGATCTGGATCAAAGAGAACGATGTGGAGAAAAAGATTGTATTTTCCGGGGATATCGGCAATCTGAATCAGCCATTGATCCGTGATCCGCAGTATGTCAAAGATGCGGATTATGTTGTGATGGAGTCTACTTACGGTGACCGCAGCCATGGTGAATTTCCAGATTATGTGACGGAGCTGGCAAGGATCATCCAGAAGACGTTTGATCGGGGAGGAAATGTAGTCATACCATCTTTTGCAGTCGGACGTACGCAGGAACTGCTGTATTTCATCCGCAAAATAAAAGAAGATAAGATGATCCACGGCCATGATCATTTTGATGTTTACGTGGACAGTCCGCTGGCGATTGAAGCGACCCGCATTTTTATGAAGCACATGTATGAGGATTTCGATGAAGAGGCAACGAAGCTTGTTCAGGCGGGGATCAATCCGATCGGTTTTGAAGGACTGAAAACAGCGATCACAAGTGACGATTCCAGGATGATCAATTTCGATGAGAGACCAAAAGTTATTATTTCTGCGAGCGGTATGTGTGAGGCAGGCAGAATCCGACATCATCTGAAACATAATCTCTGGAGAAAAGAAAGCACGATTCTTTTTGTCGGTTATCAGGCAAAGGGAACACTGGGGCGTATTATATTAGAAGGGGCAAAATCCGTAAATCTGTTTGGAGAGGAAATAGAGATACAGGCGGAGATCCGAAGGCTTGCCGGTATCAGCGGACACGCTGACAATAATGGGCTGCTTAAATGGATCGGAAGCTTTGAAAAGAAGCCGGAGAAGGTTTTTGTGATTCATGGAGAGGACAGCGTGTGCCAGGTTTTCACAGATCGTCTGAGAAACGAAATGCATCTGGATGCAGGAGCACCTTACAGCGGTACGGTCTTTAATCTTGCGACGGGTGCGTATGAGAAAGAATGTGAACCGGTTCATGTGGTTAAGACCGAGAAGAGTCTGAATAAGGCAATGAAGGCAAATACTCCGTTTGCAAGACTTCTGGCAGCAGGTCAGAGACTGCTTACGGTTATCCGCCATAACGAAGGCGGAGCAAATAAGGATCTGGCGAGATTTACAAGTCAGATCAATTCCCTCTGCGATAAGTGGGACAGATAATGAGATGATGGTTTCGTACAGGTCAACGCATTTGTTACTGAAACCATAAGAACAAGACTTGAATGTATAAAAATCAAAAAGCTCAGGCTGCGCATGATACCGTGTGCCTGGGCTTTTGTAAGTGCGCCTAGCGGCGCACGTTTCTAACGGGTTAAAGTCCCGAATCCGCCCGGTAGTGGGAAGGATATAGCCGAAGGCAAGACCTGCTAAGATTTGTCAAGTGGAAAGTCAAAAATTATTTAAAGTATTTTTGGGTATGAAAAATAGACTGCCTGAATAAGCCAGTCTAAAAAGGATTTATAAATAGAGTTATTTTTCAAGTGAATTCAGATATTCACTAACTCTTGCATAGTAGATACGCAAAAATTTATTGCAACCAGCAATCATGTAGACATAATAGTGTTTTCCTTCTGCCCGCTTTTTATCAAGAAACTGATACACGGGTTCATCAGTGTGCTTATGTCGAAGAATACAATCCATTACAGTAAACAGTGTTTTTCGTAATGTAGCAGATCCTCGTTTGGAGATGCCACGGCTTTTGATGTCAATGGTGCCAGATTGATAAGGAGATGAATCAATTCCAGCATATGCAATTAGAGCTTTGCGGTTATGAAAACGGCGAACATCTCCAATTTCAGCAATGAGTTGAGGTCCCAATGTTGTGCCAACACCATGAAGTGATAATACAACGGGATATTCTGGGAGTTGTGATGCTATACGATTCATCTCTATCCTAAGTCTTTCTAATGTGTCAACTAACGAAATGAGTTCATTTGCAGTCTCAGTAATAATAAGTTCAGTGTTTGCATTATAAGGCATACTGGCAACTGCCTCATAAGCTAATTGATAGATATCAATTGTTTTATTGGATTGGTAGTGATATCCATTTTTGGAGCACCATTTTTTATAGGAATTATCAAATGATTTAAATGATTTTTTAATAATGCAATCTTTGTGCCAGTAGCTTTTGATAAAATCAATCCATTTTTGATGACCGTCTTGACGAGGTGTTTTACCGAATAAGCTGTCTATTCCTGGAAAGGTTTGATCAGATAAAGCTATGAGATTATTAACTAAAACCACTTTTAGTTTAGCGTATTGAGAACATTGGCGATTATAGACTTTAAGAGCCTGTCGGAGTTCATCTTCGGGCATATAGTCTGGTAAATCAAGCCATCGATCTAGACCGTAGTTAGCAATTTTAATAGAATCTTTCTTGTCAGTCTTAACTCTACGAATACTGGAATTACTATAATCGTGGATAAGTATAGCATTTACAACGGACACATGAAGCCCTGCGTTATAAAGATAATTGGCCAAAGGTTCGTAATATCGACCTGTATACTCCATAATAATTCGGGACTCTCCGTGAAGCTTTTGAATTTGTGAAACAAGTTTTTTAAAATCATCTTCTGTGTGGTTGATTTCAAAAGGTGAGGCAACGATTTCGCCGTAAGGACGCATGATGGCAACTGTGCTTTTTCCCTTTGAAACATCAATTCCTACTGCATTCATAAAACAATCTCCTTTATGTTTGTGTTTGTAAATGGTGACCATTCAGAACTCATTACGATTCAATCTACTGAGTGACACGAGCATGAAAGCCCAACCTGCTAAAAACGAACGCTGCAATGAGAGGATGGTTATCAGTCTTGCGTGACGGGCGTTATAGCCCAAGGGTGTCCCCGATAAACCATTTACCCTCTTATTTTAGCTTAATAATGAGGTTGGAGATCTGAATGATAAATATTCAATCTATCCAACAATTACATTGTAGTAGGGTGTCCATCGTGAGATGGAATCTGAAGGAAGCTGGATGTGAGGAACATACTAACTCATGGGCAAATCTCTGGTCTGACGAACAGAAATCTCATATAAGGTTATGCATGAGGATAAGGCTGCTTACCAAGTCGAAGTCCAATAACTACACGGAATCATGCATGATAAATGAGGCAGATGGATGGAGAGGAAGAAACGTGTGGTACCTAGGGAGGTCTGTGCGGTACGCCTTGAAAGAGGTAACCATTGCATAAAGCAATGCTGAACGCACAGAAGTCAGCAGAGGTCATAGTAGCCAAACGGAACAAGATCCGTTCGAGGTGAAGGACCGAATCAATAGGAGTCTTAAGTATGACCCGGAAAGGAGGAATGGGCAGATGGATGCAGAAAACAAGGAAAGCTGCTTGCAGAGAGACAGCGCGGAACGTAAAGGGTATGTAAGAGCGCATCGCTCATTCAACCGGATATGGAAAGAAAGAGACAGTGCAGAGCCAGACATTTTAGGTAAGATACTGAGTAAGGACAATCTGAACAGAGCTTACAAAAGAGTGAAGGCAAACAAGGGAGCGCCGGGAGTAGATGGAATGACTATCGAAGAGGCGTTTCCGTGGTTGAAGGAACATAGCCATGAACTGACAGAGAGGATACGGAAAGGGCACTATACCCCGTCCCCGGTCAGAAGAGTGGAAATCCCGAAGCCGGACGGCGGAGTACGAAAGCTTGGTATTCTCACCGTCACAGACCGCATTATCCAGCAGGCGATATCACAACAGCTGATACCGATTTATGAGCCGAAGTTCGCAGAAGGAAGTTTCGGATACCGACCGGAACGGAGTGCAAAAGATGCAGTTCAGAGGATAAAGGAGTATGCAGAACAGGGATATACAAGAGCTGTAGTTCTTGACTTGTCAAAGTATTTCGATACACTGAACCATGAATTACTGGTAAATATCCTGCGCAGAGATGTAAAGGACGAAAGGGTGATTCAGATGATAAAGAGGTATCTGAAAAGCGGAGTGATGGAAAACGGTGTAGTGGTCAAGACGGAAGAAGGTTCGCCGCAGGGAGGAAATCTCTCCCCGCTGTTAGCCAATGTCTATCTTAATGAGTTTGACCAGGAATTCAACAAAAGAGGGGTACCGTGCATCCGCTATGCAGATGATATCGTACTGTTAGCGAAGAGTGAACGGGCATCTGAGAGGTTGTTGGAGAGCAGTACGAAATATCTGGAAGGGACGCTGAAACTGAAGGTGAACCGGGAGAAAAGCCGTACGGTCAGTGTGTTTGCAATACGAAATTTTAAATACCTTGGTTTTTGTTATGGGAAGAACGGAAAAGGAATCTATATCCGTGTGCATGAAAAGTCATGGAAGAAAGCCAAGGAAAACCTGCGCAGGCTCACTTCCCGGAGCAGATGCAGAAGTATAGTGAAAGCCATGAAGCGAGTAGAAATCTATATGAGGGGATGGCTGAACTACTATAGTATAGCAGACATGAAAAGAAACATCGAAGACCTGAATGGATGGCTGTACCGAAGGATACGGATGTGTATCTGGAAGCAGTGGAAACTACCCAGAACGAGAATGAGAAAACTAATCGGACTGGGAGTAGCCAGTCACTATGCGGCAACAATCGCCAATGACCGCAAAGGATACTGGTTAATGCCGGGAACAAAGCGGTAAACTGGGCGTTGAATAAAGAAAGACTGATAAGCTGGGGCTACTATGATTTAGCGACAGCGTACCAGTCCATGCACGTCAACTATTGAAACCGCCGTGTACCGAACGGTACGCACGGTGGTGTGAGAGGACGGCGGTTAGTCACCGCCTCCTACTCGATTGTCAGATCTGTTGGAAATTAAAAATGAAATTCGCTCATTTCCGTACGATTGTTGTAGGCTTCTACAATACCGTGGATCTTTTCGGTGGTAGCCATGACATTGGACAGAGAAGCGTCATGGTTCATAAAGTCGATCAGGGAAGCAATGAACTTGCTCATATCGGCTTCCACGAAATAAGGTCTGGTGTAGATCTCAGGCGGCAGATAGGTAAGGTTCGTAGTAATGACCTTATCGAAATCACCATGCTCGTAAGCAGCGTCGAAATTCTTCAGACCGTCGGTGAACAAGCCGAAAGTACAGCAGATATATACGCGTCTGGCTTTCATGGCCTTTAACTGTTTTGCAGTATCCAGCATACTTCCACCGGAGGAGATCATGTCATCGATGATGATGATATCCTTACCTTCAATATTGTCACCTAAGAATTCGTGAGCAACGATAGGGTTCTTGCCGTTGACGATGGTGGAATAGTCACGTCTCTTGTAGAACATACCAGTATCGACACCCAGAACGCTGGCAAAATAAATGGCACGATCCAGAGCTCCTTCATCCGGGCTGATGACTAACAGATGATCCTTGTCCACGATCATATCGTCCTCGGAATTTAACAAGGACTTGATGAACTGGTAAGGGGTGGTAAAATTATCAAATCCGTTCAGCGGAGTGGAGTTCTGTACTCTGGGATCATGGGCATCAAAAGTGATGAAGTTATCAATTCCCATATCCCGTAACTCTTCCAGTGCATAAGCACAGTCCAGGGATTCTCTGCCGCTGCGGCGATGCTGTCTGCCTTCATAGAGGAAAGGCATGATGACGTTGATACGTCTGGCTTTGCCGTTGCAAGCGGCGATGACACGCTTCAGATCCTGGTAGTGGTCATCAGGAGACATGTGGTTGGTATAGCCGTTCATGTTGTAAGTAATACTATGATTGCATACATCGGTGAGAATGAACAGATCCTTACCGCGGATGGTCTCGCTGATCTGCGCTTTGGCTTCACCGCTTCCGAAACGGGGCACATCCACGTCTACGAGATAGTTGCTCTCGATATAGCCGTGAAAGGCAGGATCGTTTTTCACTTTGTCATTATGGATACTCTTACGGAATTCTACCATGTAGTCATTGATGCGGCGTCCCATTTTTTCTGCGGAAGGCAGAGCGATGATCTTCAAAGGAGCCACGGGCATGGCATTTTCCAGTTCGTGTAAATTAGGCATGATGTCCCTCCCGGACGAGCTTTATTGTTCGTAAAAATATGCAGAGCTTCCTTCGCAAAAGCGCATCTTCGATGCTTAATTTTTGCGGAACTATTCTGAATATAACAATTAATTTATAACATTATGCTAGTGACACGTCAAGGAATTTCTTGTACAATGGGTAGGAGAAAGATGGTTAGGTGAATTAGAATGAAGAAAAAAGAACATATTGTAAAAACAGTAAAGCCGGGAAGCATTGCGGAGGAACTGGAGATTGCTCCCGGAGATAAAGTACTGGCCATAGATAATACAGAGATCGAAGATATTTTTGATTATCAGTTTCTGACACAGGATACTTATATTGAGATGCTGGTAGAGAAGCCGGACGGAGAGCAGTGGCTCTTAGAGATCGACAAGGAATTTGATGAGGATATGGGCATCGAATTTGAGAACGGTCTGATGGACGAATACCGCCATTGCCATAACAAATGCATTTTCTGCTTTATCGATCAGATGCCGAAGGGCATGCGTGATACTCTTTATTTTAAGGATGATGATTCCCGATTATCCTTTTTGCAGGGAAATTATGTGACGCTGACCAATATGTCGGATCATGATATTGACCGGATCTGCAGATACCATTTATCTCCGATCAATATCTCCTTCCAGACCATGAATCCGGAACTGCGCTGCAAAATGCTGAACAACCGTTTTGCGGGGGATGCCCTGAAAAAAGTGGACATCCTCAATGCCGCCGGAATCCGTATGAATGGACAAATCGTGCTCTGCAAGGGCGTAAACGATGGCAAGGAACTGGAATACAGCGTCCGGAAGCTGATGGAATATCTGCCAAATGTGGAAAGTGTCTCGGTGGTGCCGGTAGGATTATCCAGGTACCGGGAGGGATTATATCCGTTAGAGCCGTTTAATGCGCAGGATGCCGGTGAGGTCATTGATCTGATCGAGAAATACCAGAAGATCTGCATGGAAAAATATGGGACACACTTTATCCAGGCCAGTGATGAATGGTACATTCTGGCGGGCAGAGAGGTGCCGGAAGAGGAACGTTACGACGGATATCTGCAGTTGGAGAACGGTGTTGGAATGATCCGCCTGCTATTGGATGAATTCCACGACGGACTGAAGAGGCGTACCGCAGAAAAGGAAGCAGGAAAAAAGCCATCCTGGGAAGGCACCAGAGAGATCTCTCTGGCTACGGGAAGACTGGCGTTTCCTTATTTAAAGAAGATGTCGGAAGAAATGATGTCGGAATACCCCGGCCTGCAGATACATGTCTATGAGGTCATCAATGAATTTTTCGGAGAGCTGATCACGGTGTCCGGACTTCTGACGGGACAGGATATCGTAAAGCAGTTAAAGGACAAAAATCTGGGAGAAGCATTGTATCTTCCCCGGAATGTACTCAGAAGCGGAGCGGATCTGTTCCTGGATGATTATACGCTGGCAGACGTGGAGGGGGCTTTACAAGTGCCCGTGAATATTGTAAAATCAAGCGGATATGATCTTGTGGATGCCCTGCTTGGAGAAGATGCATCTGAATAGATTTTAAGATGGTAAATAAGAAACGGAGGAAATTATGGCAAAGAGAAAAACCAAGCCCATCGTTGCGGTGGTGGGACGCCCGAATGTCGGTAAGTCCACCCTGTTCAATGCACTGGCTGGCGAAAATATATCTATTGTGAAAGATACACCCGGTATTACCAGAGACCGTATCTATGCGGATATCCACTGGCTGGATATGACATTTACCCTGATCGACACCGGAGGTATCGAGCCGGACAGCAAGGACGTGATCCTGTCCCAGATGCGGGAACAGGCAGAGATCGCTATGGAGACTGCAGACGTGATCATTTTCCTGGTGGATGTAAAGCAGGGACTGGTGGATGCGGATTCCAAGGTGGCAGACATGCTGCGCCGTTCCCACAAGCCCGTGGTACTGGTGGTCAATAAGGTGGACAGCTTCCAGAAGTATATGGCGGATGTCTACGAATTCTACAATCTGGGTATTGGCGATCCCCATCCGATCTCTGCGGTGAATCGTCTGGGAATCGGTGACATGCTGGAGGCCGTAACGGAATATTTTGATAAGGAACAGGCAGAGGAAGAAGAGGATGACCGCACCCGTGTGGCCATCGTCGGAAAGCCCAATGTCGGCAAGTCTTCCCTGATCAACAAACTGCTGGGTGAGAACCGTCTGATCGTTTCTGATATCGCGGGTACCACCAGAGATGCGGTGGATACCGAGATCACTTATAACGGCAAAGAATATGTCTTCATTGATACTGCCGGTCTTCGCCGGAAGAACAAGATCAAGGAAGAACTGGAGCGTTATATGATCGTCCGTACCGTCAGTGCCGTAGAGCGTGCCGAGGTGGTGGTACTGATGATCGATGCAGAGGAAGGTGTTACGGAGCAGGATGCGAAGATCGCCGGAATCGCCCATGAGAGAGGAAAGGCTACGATCATCGTGGTGAACAAATGGGATGCTATCGAAAAGGATGACAAGACCATTTATAAATTTACCGAAAAGGTGCGTAATACCTTATCCTTCATGCCCTATGCAGAGCTTCTGTTCGTCTCTGCGAAAACAGGACAGAGACTGCCCAAGCTGTTCGAGACTATCGATATCGTCAGTGAGAATCACGCCATGCGTGTGGCTACCGGTGTGCTGAATGAGATCATGGCAGAGGCCGTGGCCATGCAGCAGCCACCTTCCGACAAGGGTAAGAGACTTCGTCTGTACTACATTACTCAGGTGGCGGTAAAACCCCCTACCTTTGTTATTTTCGTAAATGATAAGGAGCTGATGCATTTCTCCTATACCAGATATATTGAGAATCAGATCCGGGAGACCTTTGGTTTCAAGGGGACGCCCCTCCGGTTTATTATCAGAGAACGAAAGGAAAAAGATCAATAATGGAACGTGTTATCTGTTTACTCATCGGTTATGTGTTCGGCCTGTTTCAGACCGCATACTTTTACGGAAAGGCAAAGGGAATCGATATCCGTAAGTACGGAAGTGGCAATGCCGGTACCACCAATGCTCTGAGAGTGCTGGGAACCAAGGCAGGACTGATCGTACTGGCGGGAGACTGCTTAAAGTGTATCGTTGCCGTATGCATCACCAAGGCATTGTTCACTACCGGACATCCGGAGAATATTTATCTGCTGTGCCTGTACACCGGTGCAGGAGCCATCATCGGACATAACTTCCCGTTTTACATGGGATTCAAGGGAGGAAAAGGAATCGCTGCCACAGCAGGACTGATCCTGTCGTTCCATCCTTATTTTATCGTGATGGGCGTGGTATTGTTCTTCGGAACCTTCCTGACCACCCATTATGTGTCTCTGGGATCATTATTGGTATATGCAGGATTTATGATCCAGATGGTGGTCTGCGGACAGACGGGGCTGTTCGGCACCATGCCGCAGTCACAGCTATATGAAATGTACGCCATCACCGCATTTTTAACAGTCATGGCATACTGGAAACACAGACAGAATATCGTGCGTCTGATCCACGGGAACGAGAGGAAGACTTATCTGTTCAAGAATAAGAAATCAGCCGAAGCGCAGACAGAAATCTCAGGGGAGGACAAATAAGCTATGGCAAAAGTATGTATATTGGGTGGCGGAAGCTGGGGCATCGGCCTGTCAGTGGTATTACATAAAAACGGACATGAGGTGACGGTATGGTCTGCGGTTCCCGCAGAGATTCAGATGCTTCAGGAGAATCACGAGCATAAGATGTTGCCGGGAGTAAAGCTTCCGGAGGATATGATCTTTACGACGGATGATAAACAGGCCATCGAGGGCAAGGACCTGTTGGTCATGGCAGTGGCAAGCTCCTATACCAGAAGCACAGCACACCGCATCAGCCCGCTGGTGGCACAGGGACAGAAAATTGTCAGTGTCTCCAAGGGAATCGAGGAGCATACCCTGATGACCCAGGCGCAGATCATCGAAGATGAGATTCCGCAGGCAGAGGTAGCGGTGCTGTCCGGACCGACCCACGCGGAGGAAGTCAGCCGCGGGATTCCTACAACGATCGTAGCGGGTTCTAAGAGCAAAAGCTGCGCGGAATATGTGCAGAATCTGTTCATGAACGAAGTGTTCCGTGTCTATACCAGCCCCGATGTACTGGGAATTGAGCTGGGCGGTGCACTGAAAAATGTAGTGGCATTGGCTGCCGGTATCGCAGACGGACTGGGCTACGGAGATAATACGAAGGCTGCGCTGATCACCAGAGGCATTACCGAAATCGCAAGACTTGGTACTGCCATGGGTGGTAATTTTGAGACCTTCTGCGGTCTGACCGGTATCGGAGATCTG
>OIEM01001165.1_pt1 | contig 11667 bp, 9 predicted proteins | sample 1581761 | NCBI WGS metagenome assembly OIEM01 (sample SAMN01760978, study PRJEB22395) | human gut metagenome | reverse complement strand
CTATACTTTGAGTCGAACGAACTGCTCCAGTACAAGGGCTATGATATTGCCGAAATTTTCCCCGGCTCCGCCGTTCAGCCCACTGCCTACGTTACGTTCACCAACGGAGTAACCCTCCGCAAAGGCGACCTCGTGGGCGATACGAACGAACTGCATATGCAGCGCATCCAGATCCGCGAGACTATCAAATCCCACTTCGAGCGTGAGCGTCAGCTTTTCAAGAGGGGCATCAAGTGTCTGTCGCTGTTCTTTATCGACGAAGTGGCGAAATACCGTCGTTACGACAAGGACGGCAATCCTGAAAAGGGTATTTTCCAGACGATCTTCGAAGAGGAATACGCACGGCTTGTCAATGACGAGTTCCACATTTTCGACGAGGAATACAACGAGTATCTGAGCCGGTTCTATCCTTATCAGGTGCATCGCGGCTATTTCTCCATTGACAAGAAAGGGAAGATGGTCGAAACCAAGACGAAGCGTGGCTACGACGTGTCGGAAGAAGCCTCGGACTACGACCTAATTCTTCGCGACAAGGAACGTCTGCTGAGTTTTGAGGAACCGACCCGCTTCATCTTCTCTCACTCCGCACTCCGCGAGGGTTGGGATAACCCCAACGTGTTCCAGATCTGTACGCTTCGCCACAGCAATTCCACTACCGCCAAGCGGCAAGAGGTAGGTCGTGGCTTGCGTATTGCCGTTGACCGCAATGGTATCCGTCAGGACAAGGAACTACTCGGCGAGGATGTTCATAACGTAAATGTGCTTACTGTCATCGCCAATGAAAGCTATGCCGACTTTACAAATGCTCTCCAACGTGAAACCCGCGAGGCTCTGCGTGAACGTGCATCAAAAGCATCGTCAAATTATTTTGAAGGCAAGACCATTAAGGTTGACGGTCAGCTACATATCATAAGCGATATCGAGGCAAGCCGCATCATGATTTATCTCGAAGACAATGCTTATGTTGACAGCAACGGCAACATAACGCCAAAGTATCATGCCGACCTTGCTGCCGAAGCACTTGCTCCATACGGAGAGAAGCTCGCTCCGATGGCTGATGGTATAACCATGCTCATAAACTCCATCTTTAACCCGTCGCTGTTGGAGGGTATGACCGAGAACGGTGCCAAGACGAAATTGCCGGAGCCGAAGCTCAATGCTAATTTCTATCGTGACGAGTTTCAAGCTCTTTGGAAAGCTATAAACCACCAATACGTCTATACCGTCAGCTATGACTCTGACGAGTTGGTCGAGAAGTCTGTTCTGCATCTCAATACTGACGAACTGAAAGTACGCACTCTACGATACATCAAGATTGAAGGTCAACAAGATACCGAAGAGGTAACAGCGTTCGGTGATACAAAATCGACCTCGCAGGAGTTGACCGACATAAGCACTTCTTCAGTGAAGTATGACCTTATCGGGCAGGTGGCAAAGGGCGCGAACATTACGCGTCGCACCGCCGCTAAAATTCTTCAGGGGCTTCGTCCGGCGAAACTCGGTCTGTTTCGCAACAACCCGGAAGAATTTATCCGCAAAGTCATTCAAATCATTCGGGAGCAGAAGGCTACAATGATTGTAGACCACATACATTACCATCTGACTGATGGCACTTATGGCTCCGACATTTTCACCGCGGCAAGCAAAGCTGAATTTGACAAGGCATATCAGGCGACCAAACACGTTACCGATTATGTCGTTTCCGACAGTATCGGCGAGCGTAACTTTGCCCATGACCTTGACGAAGCAAGCGAGGTTGTTGTCTATGCCAAACTCCCTCGCTCTTTCCAAATTCCCACACCGGTCGGCAATTATGCTCCCGATTGGGCGATAGCTATGCAAAAAGGCAGCGTCAAGCACATTTTCTTCATAGCTGAGACCAAAGGCTCGCTACAATCAATGCAGCTGAACGCTATCGAAAATGCCAAGATTGATTGTTGTACAAGGCTGTTCAACGAAATGTCAACTGCCAATGTGCGCTATCATAAAGCGACCTGCTATCAGGACTTGCTTGATGCAATGACAGCTCTGAAATAATAGCAAAAACGATGGATGCAGAGCAACAAGTTCTTTATCCATCGTTTATTGTCTTGTGTTAATAGTATTTTACTTATGTGTGCAAAAAACAACACAATCGTATATCAACGCTGGGAGCCATTGATGAGGTTATCTACATCTGACATCAATTTAGCAAGAATCGGTTTCGCTTTTTCGTAATCCTTGGATGCGAATAATTCATAAGTTAAGTCAGCCCAATCTTTAGCTGCCTCTTTTTCTTCTTCGGTATTATTTGACAGAACGATGTCAAGTTTTGCCAATTCAATCAAAAACTTGGATGAGTTTGCAGGCGTAGGATTATCATGACATCTTTTTACAGCATCTACGACTCTTGCACGCTGTTCTAAATCTTTATTATTCATAGGAATATTATTATCTTGTTATTTGATTGACTTGAAACGCTCTTGCAACTGTTCAAGCCGGGCGATTAGCGTTTCAAACGACAACTTTTCGCCGTAGATCATCGAGGTTTTCATTGCTTCGTAGTCAAGTCGCATCTTTTCTCGCAAATCTCCTGTGGGGCAAAATGTGATTGTTGACGGATGATTTAGCTCATAGTTGACGCCACCGACATGATAGAATCGCTGACGGTGTGCAATTATTTCCTGATATAGCTCCATGTCAGACAATGCGGTCTCTGCAAATTGTGTATCCATTAGCCGTTCCAAATCATATAGGTGTCGGCTCATGCGTTCGGTGCGAGGATTCTTTCGCTGATATTCTTCGTTTAGCAGAAACGCTTTTTCAAGGAATGTGCGTGTCGGTGTTATAGTCGGAATGTCGGCAATGGTCTCATCGTCAATTTGAGGAAACGCCTCTCCAACAAGAGAAGATATGCGCTTGACTTCGTAAGGCTCTTTCATCGAAAGACAACTTATCTCAATCTTGACAACGGGGCGAACATAGGCATCGGAGCTAACCTTAACCGGATAATGAATTTCAATGATTACCGGATCGCTATCGTGGTCGATTGGTGAGCCATCCTTTTTTGTCGTTATCGGTACAACCCGACATTCGCTCAATCCGGCTTCATTGAGTTTCGTTGTCAATTCCTCTGTAAATTCGCCAAGGATATAATCGCGATTGGCAATACGCAGATTCTTGACCTGATTGTTCGTGGATGCTTTGGCACATTCTTTACCCAAAACATCGAGATAGAAGTCACGATATAGTGCGATGTCGATATCTTCCGAAAAGCGGTCTATCAAGTTCCATCCTTTACTGAGGCTTGTACCTCCCTTAAAGAACATATATTTAGCCGGCGAAAGAGAAAACAGCACTTTCAGAATGGCAGTTACCCACCAGTCTTTTTCAACTGCACCTTCGCTGATATTCTTTTCGGTTGCTATGATGTAAGCCGACTGTTGGCGGTCTGCATCCGAAGCGTCAATCCATCTGCTCATTTCGTTTGATTTTTTCTTTTGTTTCGATTACTATTTTTCTGATCCAGCGTGGAGCATGGGCTATATCCTCATGCCAAGTGTCGTCCTCAGGATTGTCCTTCAATACTCCATAAACAACATCAAGAGTTTCATTGTCAACATTATACTGCTTGATAGATTTTAGTGCGAGCACTAATATAGGCATAATTTTACCCTTATAGGCAAATGTTGACGGCACACTATGTTTAAGCGTCAAAGTCCTTCGGCCAATCTTTATTTTTCGAGGAGTACCGGATGTAAGATATACAGCGTTCATTGGAACCTGTGTTGAGAAGCCGAGATAGTTCTCGGCAGTAGCTCCTGTTGGCAATAGTTGTGCATCATCACGTTTTGCTATGGTTTGCGCAATTTCGCCGATTGTAGGCATCACAGGTCCAAACCTTGACATCTTTGGCTTAACATATATCCCGGTTGCGACTCTGACGAGTTTACCGGCATTACACAGTTCCGATAAAATATTGGAGGCGTAATGGGTATCAATGGGCAAAAAACTATCCGGCAAGAAGATTGTCCCCTTCCTGCTACGATTGACTTTTGATATTATGGCCTGTTTCATTTTTGCGGATTACAGAAGGATAATAAACGCTTTATTGTCCTTTTTAGGTAGCGCAAAGTTAGTGCTTTATTTCCAATTATACAAGCAATTACATCGCAGTATTTATAATTTCACATATCACAATAAGACAAACTGTGATTTCACAATTAAGTTTGGTTTAATTCGGGCTATATATACCCGAGTTAAACCAAACCAATATATAGTGTGGCTGGTGAAAAGAAAGTTTCTTCTTTTGCACTGCTATCATTTCAATCGTGATGCACGGGTGAGGCGGTCTTCTTTGATATAGCGGCTAAGTGATGCTTCCGTAGTGTGACCGGTGGCGGCACAGATTACATCGCGGTCGTTTCCTCGTAGTCGCATATTGGTAGCGAAAGAACGTCGAGCTGTATGGCAGCTTACCATCTGCCAACGCTGATAAATGTCTTTCTTGCGTCCGGCTCTTCCGTTACCTACATCTGCGGTGTAGGCTTTGGTGACATATCCAGCCAATGTGCTTTCCGGGTTCGCCTCATAAACCGCCTTCATAATATCCTTCAGTGCGTCATTAAACTTCTGGTTGCTTATTACACGCGGCATTTCTTTACCGTCATTGTAAAGGTCGAGAATAGACTGAGCCTCAGGCAGTATTTTGACGACCGATGTCTTATCAGTTTTGTTAGCCTTGAATTGAAAATAACGCTCACCATCTTCAGTCACTTGAATAGAATTGTAGTTGAACTGTTCGAGGTCAGAATGGCGCACACCGGTCCAGCACATCAGCACAAACATATTGCGCACAGTCTGCAGATGTTCAGTCGGCAACTCCTGTTTTGCTATCAATGCGATTTCACTTTCAAGCAGGGCAATACTCTCTGATTCTTCTTTCAGTTTCTCACAGCGTAAAAACTCCTCTGCCATACACTGTATGCGCATAGGCTGGTCACGGATGACAGTCTTTATAACCTTGATATGGTCACCGATAGTATTCAGTTTCAATCCTTCGCCGTATGCAAATGTAAGATAATCGGAATAAAACGACTTATTGAGTTCGTCAAACCGAATATCGGTGATATGTTTCTTATTCATAAAGTCGCGGATATAGCGGCGGAGATGCTTGTAGTGCTGTATGGTTTTTAGTCCGATTGGTTTGCCATGCCATGTTCGGGCTGGAGCAGCATCAATAAAGACATCAAGAGCCACAATGAAGGATTCTTCACGTTGACGGAGCATTGCTTCAAGTTCTTCTTTTTTGCGCCGCTGTTCAGCCTCACGTTGAGTTCTCTTCCGTTCCTGTGCTTCCTCCTGTGCTTTTCTAAGAGCGGCCTGTTCTTGAATCTGCTCACGCTGTGCGACCGAGACAATTGCTTTCTCCAGCTTTTTCTTTGTCGGATTAGGCTGGGATAAAACCAAGTCAATGGTTGCGGTGATTTCATCCAGTTTATCGCAAAGATACTTACCTTCACCGGAGCGAAACTTATTCCACTTTGAAGTAGTGGAAACCGCATCGCTCCATTGCTTGATGTCAACCTCCACAAACGATTTCAAAAGCAGATTTTCCCCGTCGCTTTGGCGACGGGTATATAGAAAGGCATTGCCGGAAGCGGCCTTTGTACGAAGAAAAAATTTGGTATATGCGTTCTTTGCCATTATAAACTCGTGTGTCTAAGTTTATTATTCAAACGCAAAGGTAATGCGCATTGTTGCTGAGTTGATACTTATTTGATACTTTTCTTTGGCAGTTTATGGCACTTTTTGCGACTTTCTGAAATTGTTAAAATATATAACCACTTAATATCTCGATAATTATAAAATTGGAGTTTCACGAAATATCACAAAAGTTGCCCTTCCAAGGCAACAAAGTAAAATTGCAGTTAGCTGATTATCAGTTGACTGCAATTTTCTTTTGCCAAATTCGCACAACATTTGCACAACGGAATCTGAAAATTCGGCGCATGGTAAAAAACCTGTGTTTAGGCGTAGATGTTGCAGAGTCGGAAGATGAAAAATTTGGTGTCGTTTACGCCGTGGAGTTTAGCCCTGAACGCCTTGATTTTCGAATTGATTGATTCTGCAGAGGCGTTGGTAGAGCGGTTGTCGTAGAAGTTGAGGATTTCGTTCGAATGTTCGTAAAATGTGGCGGCAATGGTGTTGAATGACTTGAAGCCGGATTCTGCCACGCGGTTGTACCAGCGGGCGAGATTCAACCGGGCACAGTCCTTGGTCGAGCGTTTGTTGAATATGGCTCTGAGGTTCTGAGACAGCCAATAGGCTTCTTTCAGGTCAGGATACAGAGTGAACAGCATCAGGGCACGCTGCCGCTGAGTGGCGGTCCACTTCTCGGGAGATTTAAACAGCGCGTAACGTCCGCGGGCAAGCAGCTCCTTTAGCGTGTCACCGTTTTCAAGTCGCTCAACAACATACTTGCGACCCTCAAGTTTTGCGGCTTCCCTGGCATCGGTCTCTGCGTTGATCGCGTCCCACCGGTGCTGTATGCGTATCTCCTGCACGGCATCAAGCGCCAGCCTCTGCACGTGGAACCGGTCTATCACACGCGATGCCCTCGGGAATGCCATGCGGCAGATCCTGTGCATGCTGTCCGACAGGTCGAGTGTTATCTCTTTGACCGTGTTACGCAACTCGCTCTTTATCTGACGCAAGGCGTGTATGACAGTATCGGCATCCGTACCAAGCACGATGGCGACAATCGAGTCCTCGCGCCCATGAGCCTCTTTGTTGGTCACGATCGTGTACAGCTCCCCACGGCTCAGCGAGGTCTCGTCAATGCTCAGATGGGGTCCGATATTCTGTGGGAACACACGCCACTGTTCTGCGTGCAGGCCCTCTGCCGTGTCCTTCCATTGCCGGTAGCCGCTCAGATGACGCTTGTACTGACGCTCGAACAGATCCCCGTCTATGTCGAAGAACCACTCAAGAGAGCGGCCCGTAATCGGGTATCTGTCCAAGCAACCCTTTTAAAAAAGCCGCAAACTCTTTCGAGAAGCGGGTCCCTTCGGCTACCAAATCCCATTGGCGGCTTACGCTCTTGCCTGTCGTTGTGTCAACCCATCGGCGTCGCTTGACATGGAACGACATCTTGCGCCCCCTTACAGGATAATCCCGGACAACACTCTCCTCATAGAATCCGTTGGGACGAAGCTGTCCGTTTTTATAGCCATCAATGCCGGTATCACGTTCTTCCAGTGTCACATCAAGCGTCTCCCTGGTTTTCTCGACCTTGACAACTTCAAAATATTCCACCATATCTTCCGGCAGAAGACACTCCGCCAACTCTATGTAAGGATTCTTTTTCATCGCAGTTCGTTTATCTCTGCAAAGGTATAGTTTTTATTCCGCATACACAGCTTTTTTACCATGCGCCAGAAAGAGCCGAATCTTGATGATTCAGCTCTTTCTTTGTGTTGCCTTGGAAGGATTCAGAATTATATACGGCTATAAACGAATTCAAATATAATTGTCAATGAAAATCAGTGTATTACAACTATTTTGAATGTTAATAAATCCATAGGAATTTAATTCAACGCACTTTTGGTTGTGCAAAAACGTTATACTTGCACAACGATATTTTGAAATGCACAACCACCTATGGAAAGAATAACTCTCTACCTCCGCACGACCAAGACGAGCGGTAAAATAAGACTTCGCTTCCGGCTTACGGAGGGTCGAGAAGTCCAGCTCTTTCACAAGAGCAGTATTGAGGCAGACCTCGCCGATCTGAAGAAGTTCGATATGGATGGCTCACTAAGACCTCGTGTCAGCCTCTATAACGAAGAATTACGTCTTGCTATTACACGCGAGATTGATGCGATGCACGAAGCCTATAAGCAACTGAAAGAGGAATGTCCTGAATTCGACGCCACCGACTTTGAGGCAAGAATAGACATGCTTCTCAATCCGGAGAAATACAATATAGTCAAGACAGAGGAAATCGAAACACTGTCGGCACGTTTCGACCGCTACATTGACGGTCTGAAAACATACGGCACCGTCAGTGAGGGCAGAGCCAAGATTTATAAGATTGTATGGAATAAACTCTCACGTTACCTTATCATTTTCAAGAAATCGCATTATACACCGGACCAATTCACGCCGGAAGACATATTGGCTTTTCGGGAGTTCGTTATCAACGAGTACAAATATGTAGATAAACATAAGGCGATATATGGAAGCCTGCAAAAGATCTCCATACCGACCAAGCAAGCGAGTATCAACACGGCATCGGCGAAACTCCGGGCATTGCAGGCTTTCTTCAATGAGCTGGAGGAAAATGACGAGATTCTAAAATCTCCGTTTAGGCGTCTCACCAAGAAACGAAGGAACGAGGCTCTGAGAGAACAATATGATGACCCTTTCTTCCTCCGCTATGAGGAAGTTCAGCAGATAATGGTAGCGGATGTACCCGACAGCCTGAAGGAAACCAAAGATGCTTTTCTTCTTCAGTGCGCTCTCGGTTGTCGTATCGGAGATTTCATGAAGTTATCGATGTCGAATGTTGCAGTTACTGATGACGGCATTCCTTATGTTCAATATCTGCCCAAGAAAACCATGAAGACGCAGAATGACCGCCGGGAAAAGAAAACGCCATTGATGCTGTTTGCGTTGGAAATCGTCAAACGCTCCGGTTTCAAATTTGGCGTTCTCAAATATGCCTCCGGCAAAAGCGGATACAACGCCAAGATTAAGAAGCTCCTTGAGCATTGTAAGATTGACCGACTGGTTAACCAGTATGATGAAGCGACAGGCACAATGAACCGAGTGCCACTACATTCAGTCGGCAGTAGCAAGCTCTGCCGCAAGACCCACATAGACATCGCCAACAAAGCGCAGGTAAACATGTACGCCACCGGACTCCATGAGGTAGGTAGTAGTGCCGTTGAACACTATTCAATGCTCGAAATCCGTGATTTGTTCATGCTACTCTGTGCCGCCTTCAATCAATCTCAATACAGAGTTGATAAACAACTGAATGTGCTGCCAGAAGAGATAAATAGCAGTGACTAAAAACTTTTCGATGGAATGAGGTGTTAAAATTTTGTGGAATCCAAAAATGTTTATTATCTTTGCATCCACAAAGGGTAGTTTCCCCTTGAAAGAAATACTTCGAGTGCGTAAGCAACGATTTTAGGGATCGGTTTTGCCCGGTCGGAAAGAGCAGTCGCAAGGCCGCTCTTTTTTATTTAATGCGGTATTACTTTCTGTCCCAACAACACTCCGTTGTCTTGGAAAATATTGTGCTTTACAGCTTCGTATGATGGATTATGCCTTTCGGGGTGAAGCAGATGGATGGTAACAGGGTATGCTATCAAGTCTGCTATCTGCAATCCGATGATGTTGTCTTTCTTGTTATTGAAACCAAAATCTCTGATTCTTGCCCTTAATCGATTGGGTGCTACCCATTTTGTGCCACGGTTACGCAGACCGTTGTAATAGTTGAGGAGCTTATTATCCTCTTTCTTACCTCTTCGCTCTACAACAATGGAAATCTCCGGGAGAATACCATCTTTAATTTCATTGTCAACGCAGAAAATACTTCGCTCAATCAGATATGACAGAGACAATCCATATACGTCATCCTCCTCGCCACGGACGCAGAATTTGCTAAGTTGCTCTTTAAGAATTGTGCAGCTTACAATGACATAGGCACCATTTTTGTTCAGTATTTTCTCAATGCCTTCAAAGAATCTCGCTCTTAATGCCACATCAGCCAGAACAGAGAATGGTCCACGCCATTTACGGATGTCAACAGAATGGATAACGACATTTTTAGTGCCGAATATCTCTATCTTTAATTCCTCAAAAGCCTTATTCAGTGCATTGAGGTTCTGCCGGGACACAAGAATACCGCACAAAGTAAACACCGGAAATCCGGGGTCGTACTTTGCGAGATTATGGTCTCCACACTCATCAATGAAGAGATAATATTTCGACTTCGTTGTCTTTTCCATCGTGGTTTTCAACGCAAAGTTAATAAAAATCCACGATGTAAGTTCCCCATCTCAGATATTTTCGCTAATTTTGCAGTCGGATTCATCCATTATTCTTCAAACAATAAATAATGCATCGAATAATAAACATAAGTAATTTGATGGAGGTTTATATCTACACCTTTAAGCAAGAATAACTGATTATAAAAAAATATCATATATATGATTAAACGACTTTCACTCTTAATTTTATTCTGCATTTTTGGTGTAATATTAGGTTTCGCTCAACAAAAGAAACGGGTTAACCATATCCCTGAAGTTGTTATTCCTGATACACTCTTGATTAGTACAGACAAAGGGAGCATAATTACCTCAAGGTATTATGCTCTGAATGGACAGAAACTGATGCGGATATCTTATAACAACGAAATAGAAAAGAGTGATACTACTGTCTATGATGAAATGGGCGAATATTATGAACGTTATTATAAGCACGAAGTGTATTTACTGAAATTAAGGAATAAACCAATCGAACAAATCAATGACAGAGAAGCCTTTGATTATTTCGCTATTGGGGATTCAATACAAGACTTCACAAGAAGATTGGGGAATAAAAAAGTCCATGTTTCATATACAGGTTATCAGTTAACTTTTCCTGACGAGATTACGAAGAAACCTCAAGTTATTGAATTTGTCTTTTGGGATGGTGTTTTGACAAAGATTGAACGTATTACGAAAGTCAATACGCTTCCAACGAATGATGTTTGGACTGCGTTTCAGCTAATGCAAATAAAAGAATCACTGAATGACTTGGAACAAGCAGTAAAACTACTTCGCTCTAAATCAAAGAAAAAGTGATACCCATATCACGCGAATAGAGTCCATAACTTCGTTGAACATTTCAACGAGTTATGGACTTATTATGTCTCTAATTTAAAGTTTGGGACCTTTACTTGGTTCTTTGGGTCTGATGCCGAGTTTGGCAAGGAACTCTTTGGCTTTGTTGCGGAACCATTGGAATACGCTCACGCCATCTATCTTCAGCATGAAACGGTGCTTTTCCTTGGGAGCCCGTTCAAGTTTTGCCTCGGAATGCTCGGTTGAATAACTTTGGCTATGCTCCGGCGAATATAGCTTCCCTCTGAACTGCACGGGCTGTTGCGCGACTATTTGTTGGGTGAAGCTGTCGGGGAATCCGATATGCTTGCAATATCTCGCCCAGATAAGAAGGTCGGGTACATCCGGAAAATATTTCTCGATGTCCGCCTTGTATTCAGCATAGTCAGAATTATAAGAGACCGACATATTTGATGTCTCAAGAGTTAATATTTCTCTTGAAAGTTTTTCCTTAGATGATTCAAGGCTCTTATATTCTTCTACAATTTCGGATACAGACTCTTTTAGCACAGTATTATACTCTACCAGCAATCTTTTGTCCTTGGCAAGTTGAGCGTTTTCCTTGGTCATACGCTCATTGGTCGCTTTGGTCTCGGTGATTGTCTTTTCAATCCAGCGGTTGCCGCGTTCAAGCTCCTTCTTGCGTTTCTCCAAGAATTGTGTCTCCGTGTCGAGTTGCTTTTTCTCGGCGGAGAGTCCGGCCACATCCTGTTCCAAATCTTTCTTCTTGATTTGGCATTGACGATAATATTCGTGCTGGTCAACATGGCGGGCTTCGGGGCCCCGGATA
>OIEM01001164.1_pt1 | contig 11669 bp, 9 predicted proteins | sample 1581761 | NCBI WGS metagenome assembly OIEM01 (sample SAMN01760978, study PRJEB22395) | human gut metagenome | reverse complement strand
ATAATATTTTCTATTTTTCTCTTCAATCAAGCTATTTATTATTTAAATTATGGATATATCCCCTCTTGCAAAAAAAATCTAAACTTAAAAAATAAAATATCACTTGAATCAAAAGTAGAAATCTGATAAAATAGCTAAAAACAAAAGAAGCATTATATAGAGCAAAAAGGAGGCAAAAATGAGAATTAGATATAAAAAATGGGCAAGACCAGAATTAGAAGCAAGCAATTTTTACGAAGATAATCCAGAAGAATGGAAAGGAAAATGGAAAGAACATTTTAAAAATCCAGAAAATCCATTTATGATAGAACTGGGATGTGGCAAAGGACAGTTTATATCTAACTTAGCAATAGAAAATCAAAATATAAATTATTTAGCTATTGATTTAGTAGATGCAATGTTAGGATTAGCCAAAAGAAATGTTGAAGAAGTATATAAAGAAGCAAATAAAGAGCCTGAAAACATTTTACTTACTAGATTTGACATAGAAAGAATAAATTTAATACTAGAAAAAGCAGATAAAGTTGAAAGAATATATATTAACTTCTGCAATCCTTGGCCAAAAGGAAAACATAGAAAGAAAAGACTAACACATAGTAGACAGTTAGAAAAATATAAAGAATTTTTGAAACCTGAATCTGAAATATATTTTAAAACAGATGATGACAGTTTATTTGAATCAAGCTTAATATATTTTAAAGAAAGTGGATTTGAAATATTAAAAAAGACATATGATTTACACAATGAACCAATCTTTGAAAAAAATATTGAAACTGAGCATGAGAAGATGTTTTCAGAGCAAGGAATAAAAATTAAAGCTTTAATTGCGAAATTAAAATAAGGAAGATGAGATAATGAATGAAAAAGAAGTCATAGAGAATAAAAATAATAAGGATTTTGTATTAAAGGCGGTAAGTGAAAATGGAAAATTTTTAGATCTAGTATCTCCGGAATTGCAAGATGATAAAGAAGTTGTAATGACAGCTTTAGGACAAGATGCAGAGGCTTTGGAATTTGCTAGTCTTAATTTAAAAAATGATAAAGAAGTTATTATGAAAGGAGTAGAAGGAGCTCCTTGGACAGTATGCTATGCTTCTGAGACGTTGAGAGAAGATAAAGATGTTATTAAACAAGCTTGTAAAAGTTATGGACAAGCTTTATATTTTGCAAGCAAGGAAATAAGAGATGATAGAGAAATAGTAAAATTAGCAGTAGAAAATAAAGGTATAATAATAAAATATGCAAGTGAAAGATTAAGAAATGATAAGGAACTTGCAATAATTGCAGTAAAACAAAATAAACAAGCATATCATTTTATTTCTCATGAATTACAACAGGATGAAGAGATAAAGAGTTTAATGTAGATAAACAGATTGGATATTTAAAACAACAATTTAAAGCACAAGATTTAAAAAAATACTTGTGCTTTTTATATTTTACTTATATAATGTATGTAAAATAAAATAAGGAGGAAAAAATGTCATTTATAGAAGAAATAAAACAAAGAGCAAAACAAGATATAAAAACTATAATACTTCCAGAAGCACAAGACATTAGAACATTAAAAGCAACAGAGCAGGTATTAAAAGAAGGATATGCAAAAATTATTTTAGTAGGAAATAAAGAAGAAATTGAAGAAAAAGCACTTGAAAATAAAATTGATATATCAGGAGCACAAATAATAGAACCAACAAACTCTGAAAAATATGAAGAATATGTAAATTTATTATTTGAATTAAGAAAGCAAAAAGGAATGTCATTAGAAAAAGCAAAGGGGTTAGTAAAAGATCCTGTATATTTTGGAATGTTAATGCTTAAAGATGAAAAAAGTGAAGCGGATGGTTTGGTATCAGGAGCAATTCACTCGACAGCAGATACATTAAGACCAGCATTACAAATATTAAAAACAGCTCCAGATACAAAGTTAGTTTCAGCATTTTTTCTTATGACTGTACCAGATTGTGAGTATGGCGAAAATGGAACTTTTATATTTGGAGATTGTGGATTAAATGAAAACCCAGATGATGAAGCATTGTCTGAGATTGCAATATCATCAAGTAAAAGTTTTAGACAATTAGTAGGAAAAGAACCAAAAGTTGCAATGCTTTCGTATTCTACTTATGGTAGTGCTAAATCAGAATCTACAGAGAAGGTAATAAGAGCAACTGAAAAAGTTAGAGAAAAAGACAAAAATTTATTAGTAGATGGAGAACTTCAATTAGATAGTGCTATTATACCAGAAGTAGCTAACTTTAAAGCACCAGGAAGTCCTATTGAGGGAAATGCCAATGTATTAATATTCCCAGATTTGAATGCAGGAAATATTGGATATAAATTAGTACAAAGATTAGGAAAAGCAGAAGCATATGGACCACTTTGCCAAGGAATTGCAAAACCTGTAAATGATTTATCAAGAGGATGTAGTAGTGAAGATGTAGCTGGAGTTGTTGCAATAACAGCAGTACAAGCTCAAGAAAAATAGTTGATTCATAATAAATATGAAACTAATAAAAATAAAAAAGGTCAATCTATTTTAAAATATAGATTTTGATCATTAAGGAGAGAGTATGAAAGTTTTAGTTCTAAATTCTGGTAGTTCTTCTTTAAAATATCAAGTGATAGATATGGAAACAGAGGAAATGCTAGTAAAAGGTTATTTTGAGAGAATAGGTCAACCAAATTCTTTTTTAACACATAAAGTAAAAGGAATAAAACATAAATTTGAACATCAAGCCCAAAACCATGAACAAGCAATTAAGTTTGTATTAAGCAGGCTTACAAATGATCATTATGGAGTAATAAAAGATTTAAATGAATTAGCAGGAATTGGACACAGAGTAGTACATGGTGGAGAAAAATTTTCAGATGCAGTTATAATTGATGATAATGTAATTGAAGAAATAAAAAGATGCAGTGAATTAGCACCATTACATAATCCAGCAGCTATCCTTGGAATGGAAGCTTGTAGAAAGGTAGTACCAAATGTGAAGATGGTAGCAGTATTTGATACAGCATTCCACCAAACTTTGCCAAAGGAAAGGTATATATTTCCAATACCATATGAATATTATGAAAAATATAAAGTAAGAAAATATGGATTTCATGGAACTTCTCATCAATATGTATCTCAAAGAGTTGCAGAGTTAATGCAAAAGGACATAAAAGAATTAAAAATAATAAATTGTCATTTAGGCCAAGGTGCAAGTGTATGTGCAATTCAAGATGGTAAGTCAGTTGAAACAAGTATGGGACTTACACCTCTTGGCGGAATAGTTATGGGAACAAGAAGCGGAGATTTAGATCCATCTGTTGTAACTTATATAATGCAAAAAGAGGGATTATCATATAAAGAAGCAGAAGAAATTTTAAACAAAGAATCAGGAGCATATGGTGTATCAATGGTATCAGTAGATTTTAGAGATATAGAAGTGGATGCTGAATCAGGAGGTCATCATGCAAAACTAGCTTTAGATATATTTCATGATACAGTTGCAAGTTATATAGCAAAATGTATGGTAGCTATGAATGGAGTAGATGTAATAACATTTACAGCAGGTGTAGGTGAAAAAGGACCATTATCAAGAAAGGCAATCTGCGAAAAATTGGAATTTTTTGGAGTGAAAATTGATGAAGAAAAGAATAAAACAAGAGGAGAAGAAGCAGAAATATCATCTAAAGATTCAAAAATAAAAGTTTATACAATACCTACAAATGAAGAATTAATGATAGCAAGAGAAACAATGAGACACTTGAGGGACAGGTCTTAAATGTCTCATTGCCTATGTAAAGTATATTTATATTTATTAAATGAGACATTTAAGACCTGTCCCTCAAGTGTCTCAAAGAAAGGAAGAGTAAAAAATGAAGATTTTAGTATTAAATTGTGGTAGTTCATCACTAAAGTATCAATTAATTGATATGGAAACAGAGGAGGTCCTAGCTTCTGGAAAATATGAAAGAATTGGAGAAAGAGAAGCTTTTATTACACACAAAGCACAAGGAAAGAAAGTAGAGATTAAAAAGCCAGCATATGATCATAAAGAAGCTATTGAGTTTACATTAGCTCAACTTACTAATCCAGAATACAAAGTAATTGATAGTTTGGATGAAGTAGAAGCTATTGGACATAGAGTTGTTCACGGAGGAGAAATATTTAAAGAATCAGCAGTAATTGATGATAAAGTAATAGAACAAATTGATGAATGTTCAGAGTTTGCACCATTACACAATCCAGCAGCTATCCTTGGAATGGAAGCTTGTAAGAAAGTTATGCCTGGAAAACCAATGGTAGCAGTATTTGATACAACATTCCATCAAACTATGCCTAAAGAAAAATATGTTTACCCAATACCATATGAATATTATAAAAAATATGGAGTAAGAAAATATGGTGCTCATGGAACTTCACATATGTATGTTTCACAAAGACTTGCTGAAATTGAAAATAAAAATATAGAAGATTTAAAAATTGTAACTTGTCATTTGGGTCAAGGTTCTAGTATTTGTGCAGTAGATGGCGGAAAGTCAATCGATACAAGTATGGGACTAACACCATTAGGTGGAATTCCAATGGTAACAAGAAGTGGGGATTTAGACCCATCTGTTTTAACATATCTTATGAAAAAAGAAAATATATCAGCTGCTGAAATGGAAAATATATTAAATAAAAAATCAGGAGTTGCTGGAATATCAGGATTAGCTCCAGATTTTAGAGTTATTGAATTAGAATCATATGAGGACAATGAAAGAGCAAAAATTGCTATGGAAAGTTTTAAATATGCAGTTGCAAGTTATATTGCTAAATATGCAGTAGCTATGAATGGAATTGATTATATAGTATTTACAGGAGGAATAGGAGAAAACCAAATTAATATTAGAAAAGGAATTTGCGAAAAATTAACTTTTATGGGAGTAGACGTAGATGCGGATGCAAACAATATGAGAGGCGAAGAAAAAGTGATTTCTAAACCAGATTCAAAAGTTAAGGTGTATGTAATACCTACAAATGAAGAACTAATGATAGCAAAAGAAACACAAAGGCTTGTAAATATTATATAATAAATGGAGGAATTCAACATGAAATTTGAATTTGATGAAGATGAATTAGATTTTAAAAATGAAATAGAATTAATGAATCTTCAAAGGAAGATGCAAGAAAATCAATTTACAAGAAATCAGAGCATAGGATTTAATATGGATGCATTATATAACCTAGCAAATAAAGACGAAAATAAATAGACAAATATATGTTACATAGGAAGAGGATGTTATGAAAAAAGTTATAATAGATATACTAAAGAAATACAAATGGGAAATATTATTACAGGTTATATTGCTTCGGAATAAATATATATTTATTAACATATCCAGCCAAAATTATTGGTAATATAGTGGATATGCTATATGATATAGAAGCAAATAAACAAAATATTATAAACAATACATATTACCTTTTAGGAATATGTATTGTCTTGTTAATTGTAAGAATACCTTGGAAATATTTTGAAACAAGCATTTCTAGAAAATTTGAAAAAGATATAAAGATAAAATTATTTCAGAGATTTTTAAAATTAAAATTAAAAGATATACAAAATATAAAAAATGGAGAGATTATGTCTTATTTTATGAAAGATATAAACGAAATCAGAACGACTATGCGTAGAATTTTATCTCATGGGACAAGAATAATTTTTATATTTGTTATTGCAACATTTCAAATGATACAAGGAGTAAATCTACAATTAACAATTGCTATTATGATTCCTATTATTATAGGATGTTATTTAGTTGTTGTCATTAAAAAATATGTAGAAATTAGTTTTAAAAAAGCACAAGACAGATTTACTGAAATGTCAGAATACATTCAAGAAAGTACAGATAGTATAAGAACAACAAAAGCTTATTCTTGTGAAGGAGAACAATTAAAAGAATTTATTAGAAAAAATAGAAAAGTACGACAAAGTGATAATACAGTTGATATTTATTCTAATTTATTAACTATGTGTTTAAATATGTGTTTTGGAATATGTTATGCAATTTCTTTGTTATATGGTTCTAGGTTAGTAATAGATGGAACAATAACAATAGGAGAATTGGTTACATTTAATGGTTATATTGCTTTATTTGTAAATCCAGTTATTTGGCTTCCACAATTGATCTCAAGATTTAAAAGAGCACAGATATCATATCATAGATTAAAAAAAATGTATGAATTAGAACCAGAAAAGTTAAATGAAAAAAGTTTGCCAAAAGAAAGATTAGAAGGAAATATAAAAATACAAAACTTGAGTTTTAATTATCCAGGAATGATTGATAAGGCGTTAGAAAATATCAATATAGAAATAAAAAAAGGACAAACATTAGGAATTATAGGTACAATAGGCAGTGGAAAAACCACTTTAATGAATTTGTTAGAAAGACTATATAGTGTACCAGATGGAAAAATAAAAATTGATGGTAAAGATATTAATCAAATACCTATAGAAACTCTAAGAAACAATATATGTTATATTACTCAGGATAATTTCTTATTTTCATCTACATTGAAGGAAAATATTAGTTTATTTAGAGATGAATATGATGATGAAGAAATAAAAGAAAGTACTAAAAAAGCTATTGTGTATGAAGATATAAAAAAGATGCCAAAAGGAATTGAAACAGTAATAGGAGAAAGAGGAGGAGATTTATCAGGAGGACAGAAACAGAGAGTATCTATTTCTAGAGCATTCTTAAAAGAAAGTAGTATATTAATTTTTGACGATACTTTTTCTGCGTTAGACAACAGAACATCCGAAAAATTGATAGAAAATATTAAAGAATTATCTTCTGAAAAAACTTGTATTATTATTTCAAACAAGGTATCAGATGTAAAATATAGTGATAAAATTATTGTATTGGATAAAGGAAACATAGTTGAAGAAGGTACACATGAACAGTTGATACAAAATGAAGGAATTTATAGTGGATTTTACAATCAACAATCAACAAAAGCAGAACCTAGTTTTTTGGTATAATATTATAGTGAAGGAGAAACAAATGAAAAATAAAACATTACAAAGAGTTTATAAAATGTTAAAACCACAAACAAAGGCAATAATTATCATATCAATTTTATCAATTATTATTAATATTGGAGAAGTAATAAAACCATATTTAATTAAGATTGTTATGGATGACTATTTGAGTAGTGGATTATGGCAAAAAGGAATTATATCAATAGGAATTATAGGATCTATTTATATTGCTATTGTATTAATAGGAAATATTTTAGATTTTATAGTAACTACTTCAACAAGCATGATGGGAGAAAACGTTATTTACTCAATTAGAAATAAATTATACAAATATATTCAATATACTAATATTCCTTTTCATGATAAGACGCCATCTGGAACGTTGTTTGTTAGAATTACAAGTGATGTAGAAGATATTACAACTCTTTTTAAAGATGTTATTACAACATTTGTAAAAGATATAGTATTGATTATTGTATTTGCAACAATGATGCTAGTACTTGATTATAGACTAGCATGCTTATGTTTTTTACTTGTTCCATTTGTTATTTTTACATCAATTTTTATTACTAAAATTAGTAATAAAGTACAAGAATATTCTAAAAAAGTAAAAACAAAGCTAAATATATTTTTAGCAGAATCAATTTATGGTGTAAAATTAATAAAAATATTTAATAGACAAAAAGAGAAGGAAAAGGAATGTGAAAAGCTATGCAATAAGTTTTGGAAATCAAGAGTTCCAACAGCATTTACAGAGGGCTTTTTAGTTGCGTTTATGTTGATATTTGAAAATTTAGGAGTATCAATTATTATATGGGCTACTATAAATCATTTATTTGGAATTAGCTTAGAAGTAGGTGTTATTTATATATTTATTACTTATATAAAGCAAATATTTGAACCGATTAATCGTATTGTAGAAAATTTTGAAACGATACAAGAAGCATTAGTTTCAGTTAATAAAATATATGACATTTTAGAACATAAAGAATATCTAGAAGATTTTGAAGATGGAATCAAATTAAAAGAAATAAAAGGAAAAATTGAATTTAAAAATGTGTGGTTTGCTTATGAGGGAGAGAATTGGATTTTAAAAGATGTAAGCTTTACAATTGAACCTGGACAGAGTATAGCTTTGGTTGGCAAAACTGGTTCAGGAAAAACAACAATTATTAATTTAATTAATAGATTTTATGAAGTGCAAAAAGGAGAAATTTTATTAGATGGTATAAATATAAAACAAATTAATTTACGTTTGCTTAGAAAAAAAGTAGGAGTTATTCTTCAAGATCCATTTATTTTTGCCAAAACAATTAAAGAAAATATAGAATTAAATGAAAATTTATCAGAACAGGCAATCATGGAAACAATAAGACTATCATCAGCAGAAAAATTCATAGAATCTCTTCCAAATGGTATATATGAAATAGCGCAAGAAAGGGGAAGTTCGTTCTCAGCTGGACAAAAACAATTATTAGCTTTTGCAAGAATATTTGCTCATAATCCATCTATATTTATATTAGATGAAGCAACAGCAAATATTGATACTCAAACAGAAGAACTAATTCAAAAGTCAATTGATAAAATATCAAAGGAGAAAACATCTATCTTTATTGCTCATAGGCTTTCTACTATTATTAATGTAAACAAAATTATAGTATTGGATAATGGAAGGATTATTGAAGAAGGAAGTCATAAGGAGCTGATAAATATTCCAAATGGATATTATAATAAATTATATAATGCATATTATGAAAGTTTAACTGCATAATTACTATAATAAAAAAGATAAAAAAATTAATTTTTTATCTTTTTTATATTGACAACAACTAGAATATATGATTAAATATCAACCATAAGCGAAAAGACAAGTTTTACTTATTAATTACTACGAAGGGAGGTGAATTTATGGAAGAAAATGTTACAATTATGACTGTATTACAGGAACTTAGAGAATTTAGAAACGAAAATAACAAGCGTTGGGAAGAAAATGATAGACGCTGGGAGAAAAACGATAAGCGATGGGCTCATAATGAAAAACGTTGGATACAAAATGAAAAAATATTAGAATTAATGGATAGCAGATTAGATTTAGCAGACAGTAGGTTAGATTCTATAGAAAAAGTAGTATCAAATTTAGAGGAAGAAAGAAAAAGAGACAGAAAAGAAATTTTAGATGTTTTAGATACAATGCAAAAAAGCATTGATAAACAATTTAAAAATATGCACAATTATATGAATGCTCAATTTGAAAAGTTTGATGCAATAAACGTAGTAAATAACATAGAACATACTGAATTCAAGCAGTTACTTCAAGCATATGGAATTAGAATGAATTTACAAAACTCTAGAATAGTACATTTAGAAGATTGGAAAAATGGATTAGAGGATAATGATATAATATTAGCTCACTAAAAAATATTAATAAAAGTAAATAATAAGTAATAATATAAGAAGTATAAAAAATAATAAAAAATAAATAATTAAAGTATTGCAAAACATAAAAAATGTGATATAATATTTAACATAAATGAAAAAACTATAACAAGGACACGGTAAATAATTAAATATCTTAAAGAGAGCCAAAGGTTGGTGTGATTTGGTAAGTAAAAATTATTTATTATCACCTTAGTTTGTTACTAGTTGAAAAGATAAAGTAAGCTAGTCGTATACCTGCGTTAAAGGGAAAAGAGAGAGTGGATTGTATTGTAAAAAATATATATTTACTAACTTAGGTGGTACCGCGGAATAGAAAAATCTTTTCGTCCTAATAAAAAAATAGGATGAAGAGATTTTTTATATTCTTTAGAAATCTTTTAAAAGATAAGTGTCAAAAAACAAATAGCCCAAACAGGGAGAAGGAGGAGTTTTATGTATAAAAAAGTAGAATTGAAAAATGGATTTGTTGGCATGGAACATGAAGTAGCTAAAAAATGGAAGGAAAAAAACATTATAAAAAAGAATTTTGCAATGAATGAAGGAAAAAGATATTTCACTTTTTATGATGGTCCACCAACAGCCAATGGAAAGCCACATGTTGGACACATCGAGACAAGAGTTATGAAAGACATTATTCCAAGATATAAAGTTATGAAAGGGTATCATGTAGACAGAAAAGCCGGATGGGATACACAAGGTTTACCAGTAGAATTGGAAATTGAAAAAAAACTAGGAATATCTGGGAAACAACAAATTGAAGAATATGGAGTAGAGAAATTTGTAAAAGAATGTAAAGAAAGTGTTTTTACATATGTAAACATGTGGGAAGATATGACTAACAAAGTTGGATATTGGGTAGACATGGAACATCCATATATAACATATGAAAACAAATATATTGAATCAGTATGGTGGGGAATTTCTCAAATGTGGAAAAAGGGTCTTTTATACGAAGGACATAAAGTTATGCCATATTGTCCAAGATGTGGTACAGCTCTTTCTTCTCATGAAGTGGCTCAAGGATATAAAGATGTTAAAGACTTAACTTGTATTGCTAAATTTAAAATAGTAGATGAAGATAAATATATTTTGGCATGGACAACAACTCCATGGACACTTCCATCTAATTTAGCTTTATGTGTTAATAAATCATATGATTATGTAGAAGTAAAAGCAAATGTTGGAACAAGTGAGAATCCTAAATTTGAAACTTATATTTTAGCAAAAGACTTGACTGAGAAAGTATTAAAAGATATACCATATGAAATTCAAAAAACATTTAAAGGAGAAGAATTATTAGGAATTAAATATGAACAACTAATGCCATTTGCAAAAGTAGAAGGAAAAGCTTTTGTAGTAATTCATGGAGATTATGTTAATTTAGAAGATGGTACAGGAATTGTTCATATTGCACCTGCTTATGGTGAAGATGATAGTTTAGTATCTAAACAAAATGGAATAGCATTTGTAAATTTGGTTGATAAAGAGGGAAAATTTGTTAAAGAAGTAGAACCATGGCAAGGAAGATTTGTAAGAGATTGTAATGAAGATATTTGCAAATGGCTTAAAGAAAAAGGAAAATTATTTAGTAAAGAAAAACATATGCACTCTTATCCTCATTGCTGGAGATGTGATACACCACTTTTATATTATCCAAAAGAAAGTTGGTTTGTTGCAATGACTAAGTTAAGAGACAACTTACTTGCAAATAACGATAAAATAAATTGGTATCCAGAAACAATAAAAACAGGAAGATTTGGAAAATTCTTAGAGAATGTTATTGATTGGGGAATTTCAAGAGATAGATATTGGGGAACACCATTACCAATTTGGCATTGTGAATGTGGTCATCAAGAATGTATAGGAAGCATAGAAGAATTAAAGCAAAAAGCAGTTGATTGTCCAGATGATATTGAACTTCATAAACCTTATATTGATGAAGTACATTTAAAATGCCCAGAATGTGGTAAAAAAATGACAAGATTCAAAGAAGTAATAGATGTATGGTTTGATTCAGGTTCAATGCCATTTGCTCAATTACATTATCCATTTGAAAACAAAGAAGAGTTTGAAAAACATTTCCCAGCACAATTTATTTCAGAAGCAGTTGATCAAACAAGAGGATGGTTCTATACTTTACTTGCAATATCAACATGTATTTTTGATAAAACTCCATATGAAAATTGTATTGTTTTAGGACATATACTTGATGAAAAA
>OIEM01001160.1_pt1 | contig 11680 bp, 6 predicted proteins | sample 1581761 | NCBI WGS metagenome assembly OIEM01 (sample SAMN01760978, study PRJEB22395) | human gut metagenome | reverse complement strand
CTATTCTCCGCTGGAGCAGTATCGAGACAAGAGCCGTCAGGGCTTTTATACCGATGTCTATGCCGTAGGAGCCATTCTCTATCAGATGCTGACCGGAGTCAAACCGATCGAATCCACCGAGCGAGAATTTAAAGATGAACTGAAATCACCAAGAGAACTCGGCGTCAAGATCAGTGCAAACACAGACCGTGCCATTATGGAGGCACTGGCCGTCAGACCGGAACTGCGTTTCCAGGGCATCCAGGAATTCCAGGAAGCACTGCAGAATAAAAGAATCGCAGAAAATCCAAAAGAAAAACTGAAGAAAAAACGAAGAACCAGAAACTGGGCGATTGCCCTGACGGCAACAGCAGCGATGGCAGTAGCCGTGGGAATCGGACTGTATTCCACCGTTCTGAAGCCACAGGCATCCATCTTTGAAGCCGAGATAAAAAAAGATACAACCATTGTAGTCTGGGTAGAAAACAAAGATCAGAAAAAACAGATCGATGAACTGGTGAAGAATGGATTTAAAAAAGGCACGACTTCCTATCCGGATGAAAATATCCAGAAAATGCAGAGCGAAGATGAAAAAGTCCAGGTTCAGATCGAAGTTAAGAAAGATATGGAACAGGCACTGCAGAAAGCAGACGAACTTCCGAATATGTTCCTGACGGATCATGTGACAGATCTCTCTGACTACAAACTGGTTTCTCTGAAAGAGAATGTTTACGATTCCCTGGATAAAAATGCTTATCTGTTTTTACCGGAAAACGAAGAAATGTTCGGAGAGATGAAGGAAATCCCAACCGGGCTTGACACCCTTCTGCTCTATTCCTGCAGTTTTGAGTACAACAAGGACAATACACTGACAGATTCCTGTTTTATGGACCGAACAGACAATACTATTAAACTTTCAGAACTGATCGCAGAAGATCCAAAGAAAGCAACAGAGAATCCGGAGGATTCGAGCATGCTGAACAATCAGTTCGCGGCAGTATTAGATGATGACAGTTTGTCAAATGTCCTGCTGCTGAACAATGAGATTTCCTGGAAGAAAGTGGCATCTAAAAAAGCACTTCCGGATGACACGATGATCAGAAATCTTTCTTCCCTTCAGACTCTGCGTGTGACTGCACAGAACGGAACAGAAAAAGACAGCGATAAATATCAGATCAACAAAGGAAAGAAGAAACAGAAAGTTTACGGAAGCAACATTCTTGCGGGAGTTGCTTATCGCAAAATCATGAACAATGCAAGAGACAACAAAGGAGAAGGTGCAAATACACTGAAAGATTACAAGACCTATGTTGTAACGGATGAAGAGGGCAAAATGCTGGTTGAATTTTCAGAACGTTATGCGATCACGCAGGCATCCAGCACTGACCAGCAAACGGCATGCATGCGTCTTCTGTGGGTTATGTTGAGCGAGGCCGGTCAGACACAGAAAAACCAGCAGCAACAGACAACCTATCCGATCATGCGGAGCGTATTTGAGAAATTCCAGACCTACAATGCAGGTTACGAAGGATTCAGCGAACTGGAGCAGGCCAGAACCCAGTGCATCACAACAGGACCGAATAACCGGGAACTGCTCAGGTTTGTGTCAGGAATTGGCAAGAAACAGAAGGTGGAAGGAATTAAAAAATACACGGACAGTTATGCAGAGAATTAAGGGAGCGTGAGTATTTTGGAAAAACAATTCGAAAAGCCGATGAAATGGTATAAATTTGTGATTTATTTTCAGTTGTTTGCGGCAGCAGTTTTTAATGTTGGAGCGGGAATTATCTTTTTTACAGGTTCGCACTATGGGTTGGATAGTTTTGAACTGAAATTGTTTTATGGAGTGTTAAGTAATTTAAAAACACTGGATATCTGTATGGGAATTGTATCTATTTTTCTTGCTGTTTTTGCAATTATTGTAAGACAGAAACTGGCACATTTTGATGAGCAGGGGCCGAAATTATATTTAGGCTATCAGCTTATCACAGTAGGAGTGAACATTCTGTACATAGCAATAGCGGTCATAATTATATATCAGACGTTAGGTGGTACTTCGGATGATATATGGAGCATGTTTGCAAGCTCATATGCAAACTGCGGAATGGGTATTTCTATGTATGTTGCAAACAAGGTTTATTTTGATAATCGAAAAGAATATTTTGTGAATCATGGAACCACCGATATACCGGGAGTGAAAAATGTGATTCCACAGCCGCCGAAGAATGAAGTACCGGTACAGCCGTTCTCAGGCTCACAGAATGTTCCACCGGTGCAGTCGGGAGAAGATCCACATTATGTGCCGGTACAGCCACAACCGCAACCACAGCCGGAAACGAAACAGAAACATGGTGTACTTGTCGGACTGTGCGGCCTCTATGCAGGGGCACAGATCGAAATGAAAGACGGCGAGATGATCACCTTCGGGCGGGCAGATGACAACAATCTGATCTTTGCAAGTGAACCAAGAATCAGCAGACATCACTGTATGATTCGCTGGAACGCACAGAAACAAAAATATATTTTCCGGGACTATTCCAGCAGCGGAAGTTACATCAACGACCAGCAGGACTGCCTGCCGCAGAACCTGGATCTGGAAATCGCCTGCGGAAGCAAGATTGCCCTTGGAAACAACGACAATGTATTTTTATTCCAGTAGCAAAAGGAGGAAAAAGAATATGAAGAAAAAAATAGTTGCGTATCTCTTATGTATGGCAATGGGAGTCTCCCTGCTGCCGATGCCGGTTACACAGGCGGCTGATAATGGTACAGTAGTGTATGAAGAAGAGACAATGGCAGGAACGGAAGCAGACACGGCGACAGATACCAGAACAGAAATTAGTTTTAATGAAAAGCAGTATTTGGAAATGAAAACACCAGGTAAGGACTGGACATCCCAACAAGCAACAGAAACAGTTAAGTTTTCAGAAAATGATGAAAATTACAGTATAGATTCAGTATCCTGGTATGATATCACCAATAACGTAGACAACAAAAATCCTATGAAAGATGAGGAAAAATTTCAGGAAGGGAATAACTATACTGCCAAAGTAACTTTAAAAGTAAAAGATGATGAAAAAAAATTTGGTGACGATAGTAAATCTATTAAAATCAAAGTAGATCAGAGTGACGCAAAAGAGTTTGAGGAAAAGGATATAGAAATATCAGATGATGGAAAGAAGATGACATTGAGCTATAGTTTTTCTATAGAGCATGTGCATACATATCAAGCAGCGTGGACCTGGAAAGCTGATTATACAGAGGCAACATTGAAGATTTCTTGTACATCTTGTGGAGCAATTCAAATGGAGGACATAACAGTATCTTCGCAGAAATCAATAACCGAGAGTCCAACCTGTATAAAGCCGGGAACAAAAACTTATACAGCAACAGTAAAAGTGAATGGACAGAGTTATAGTGATATACAAACAGTAGACATACCGGCAACCGGACATAAAATGACAATAAAAGAAGAAAGCTGGGAATATAGTACAGACGGTCAAAACTGGGAAGCTATTGACGAAAATACCAAGCTGAGTGCGGAAGAAGCAAAGAACGTGAAAGTTCGCTGTACCCCAATCACAAAATGTGAGAAAGATGATAAGACAGAAAAAGGAACCGCAATTACAGGAAGCAAGGTAGAGAAAGAGAGTCAAGAGCCAGGATGTACCGAAGACGGCTATTACACGTATGAAGCCACTATAACAGATGAACAAGGAAATTCAACAAAAAAGACTCAGAAAGTAGTCATTAAAGCAACCGGTCATGATATTGAAACAATCGAGGCAGTATCAGCAACGTGTGATAAAGATGGAAACATCGAGTACTATCAGTGTAAAATTTGCGGAAAGTACTTCTCAGATGCAGATGGAAAGAACGCAATCGAAGAAGGTAGCTGGATAGTAAAAGCAACCGGCCATAAGCTTGAAAAAACTGAGGAAGTAGCTGCAACCTGTGAAAAAGACGGAAATGATGCATACTACACCTGTAAAAACGAAAACTGTGGAAAGTACTTCTCAGATAAAGAAGGAAAGAACGAGATCAAAAAAGATAGCTGGGTACGTAAAGCAACCGGTCATCAGATTGTTGAGGAAGTCAAAAAGCAGCCAACGAAAAAGGTAGAAGGACAGTTGGTAAGACACTGCAAAAACTGTGACTATGTAAAAGAAACACTGGCTCTTCCTAAGAAAGAGATTACGATTTATGTCGGTGCAAAAGCAAAAGAGGTACCGAAGGTAGCCAGCACTTATAATACTTCAGATTACAGAATAGCATATGCAAAAACAAAAAATGCCAAAACATATGGAAAGTATTTCAATTTAAAAAATGCAAACAAAACTGGTAATCTGAAAGTAACGATCAAGGCTAATTCAAAAAAACTTTCACAGGTGAAGCTGAAAACTGTTCCATTAAAGGTAACAGTGGCAGGAAAAGAATATAAAACAAATGTGAAGGTGAAGATAAAAGCTCCGAAGATTACGATTACAACAAAGAAAATTGAATTTGGAGGTACGAGGGGAACACGTTATTATTTTGACTATAATCTGAAAGGTGCTACTAAAATTAAAGTTCGTGCGAAAAAATTAGCATTCCGCAATAAGGAATTTGACCGTTATATAAGTACACCGAAGAGCAATGAAAAATATACTTATTTCAATATCAAAGAAAGTGATTTAAAAAATTTAGGAAATAAAATTAGCTTTGAAATAGTAGCTTATTATGGAAAAAATATTTCTGAAAAATATAAAAAGACAGTAAGTGCAAAGTAGATTATTAAGGGAAAGAAGGAAAAACCTGTGTTAAGAACAAATATAAGAGTAAAGAAAGCAGCAATGGCATTGGCAGTATGTGCCACAGTTTTCACTGTACCAACACCGGTATCTGCTGCAAAACCGAGCACGGCAACTGTAAAAAGAGCCTATGAAAAATACGCATCAAAAAAACTGTTATCCAATTCAAAATATCCATATGGAGCATACACTTTGTATGACATTAACCGGGACGGTGTACCGGAAATGTTTTTTGAATATATGAGCGGTGCAAGATCAGGGTTTAAAATCTATACCTACAAAAAGAAAAAAGTGGTAAGTGTAAAATCCTCAACAGGAATCAGCTGTATTTATTATAATTCAGGCAAAAAACAGATTTGCATTTTAACTTCCAGTGGGGCATCGGATAACACTTATACCTGTTATAAACTGAGCGGCAAAAAATTAAAGAAGGTTGTGCAGTATAAGAGTGTTTCATCAGGAAGCGGAATGAAGTTTTATAAAAATAAGACAAGAATTTCAGGAAATCAGTATATGTCTTATGTTGGAACATTTGATAACTGGAATACAGTCAGGGCTCATTAAGAGAAAAGTAAGTCGGAGTTCATGTTCCGATATCAGCAGAAAAAGAAAGGAACGAAAGAGATATGAAATTATGCATGGGCTGCATGAATGAGATAGAAGATCATCTTTCTACGTGTCCGTATTGTGGATTTAATGAGACGGCACTTCGTCAGGAATCTTACTATCTCGATCCGGGTACGATCATCGGTGGAAAGTACATTGTCGGACGAGTCCTGAGCTATGGCGGACATACAGTGTCCTACATGGGAATGGATGCAGAAAAAAACAGAAAAGTAATTGTAAAAGAATACCTTCCGAGTGATTTTTCCACCCGCTCGGAAGGGGAAAAAGAAGTTACGATTTATTCCGGAGACGGTCAGCAGCAGTTTGAACAGGGGCTGACCAATTTTCTGAATGAGGCAAACCGTATTCAGCATCTGCAGAATATAAATGGAATCGCAAAAGTTTATGACTGTATTTCTGAGAATGAAACAGGTTATGTGATTTCTGAGTATGTAGAAGGACATACATTAAAAGAAATTCTCGAAAACGGAAAACGTTATTCGGCAGAAGAAGCAGCAAACTTTATCCGCAAAATTTTACAGGGCTTAGTGGAAGTACATCGTATGGATATCGTACACTGTGATATTTCACCGGAAACCATTATGATTACAAACTCCGGTGATATCAAGCTGACTGATTTTGGTGCGACGCGTTATGTTACGACAGCAAATTCCAAGAGTCTGTCGATCATTCTGAAAAGAGGATTTGCACCGGAAGAACAGTATCGAAGCAAAGGTGTACGAGGACCATGGACCGATGTATATGCACTTGGTGCAGTTATGTACTACATGATCACCGGAACAGTTCCGCAGGAATCGGTAGAACGTGCATTATCGGATGATTTGAAAGAGCCGTCAAAACTGGGAATTTCAATTCCAAAAAATATTGAAAATGCCCTGATGAATGCCCTGAATGTTTATCAGAAAGACAGGACCCCGTCCGCGGAAGCGTTTCTTTCAGAGCTGAACAGCAGGGAAGTAAAACGTATAAAAGTAAAACAGCAGAAAAATAAAACCGGAAAAATTCCAGTCTGGGCAAAAGCTCTGGTAGCCGGACTTGCCTGTGTGGTGGTAGCCGGAGGTGTATACATTGTAAGAAATACACGAAACAGTAGCACTGCGATTGCTACACATGCAATTACTATGGTAGATTTGACCGGACAAACAAAAGAAGAAGTTCAGGATTCTATTGAAGCATTAAAAAAGCAAGGATTGGAAGTAGAACTTAAAACGGAGGATGCTGGCACAGTCTTTGATCTGGATAAACCGGATGGCACGGTAGCATGGCAATCTTTAAAAGCAGGTGAAACATTGTATGATCCGCAACAAAAAGAGAGCGGTACGGAAGAAAATCAGACAGAAAAAGCACAGGACAGTATAGTTATTCAGATAAAATGGAATAGTCAGTCAGAGCTTTCTTACGATGATCTTGCTAAGATGGGAAATGCTTATGCGATGGCAAAAGCATTAGATATCAGTACTGATAATAAAGATCAATTTGTTCCTGTAAAGGGAGACGAAGAGGATTATTATGACTTAGTTTCACTGCAAATATCAGGAAAGACAATTACAAAAGAAGAATTACAGAACCCGGATAATCAGGATAAGAAACTGAATTACAAAAAAAGTGATATTAAGATTGAATATTATGAGACGGATTTCTTTGTTTGGGATTCTCTTCCTGATTTTAAAGGAAAGAATATAGAGAGCTTACCTAAATATCAGACTTGGCGTTATAAAAATGAGACAGAACGCCAGAAAGCAGGTAAGAAAAAGCTTAAGGATTCTATGATCGATAGAAAATATTATGCAGTTCAGGGAAAAGAAGGGGATATTGTAGATCAGACAGTAACAGCTGGAACAAAATATGATCAAACTAACCAGGGGGATGAAATATTAAAGCTGAAAGTACTAGATTGTGTGTTGGATTATGCCGGAAAAACAGAGTCACAGTTTCAGAATGAATTAAATAAAAATGGTTTTGGAAATATTAGGTGTAAAGATGAAAATGGAGAGGATGTGGCTGGACCAGTAGATAGAAATATTGTTGATGTCAAAGTATATGATAAAGATGATATATACTTTAAAGACCCACTTCCGTATTTTGAGAAAATAATAAATGAAAACGTTGGGGATATACATGTATGTTTTATGATTATAGTTAAAAATCTTCCGCAGCCACCTACATCAAACACATCAGGATCGGTTTCGGATGATGACGGAAGTTACAGTGCCCCAAGTGTCGGATACGATAACAGTGGAAGCTACGGCCCAAGTTATGGAAACAATAATCTATCAGATAGTAATGATGATGAGAACGGAAGAAAGTGGTGAAATCATTGAGATTGAAGGAGAATACTAATGAAACTTTGCTATCATTGTATGTCGCAAATCTCCAATGACAAAGCTTCCACCTGTCCTGTGTGCGGCAAGAGTCTGGATCCGGAGGAGCAGAAGCCGCGTTTCCTGAAGCCGGGGACGGTTCTTGGCGGGAAGTTTGTTGTCGGGTATCATCTTGGTTCCGGTGGTTTTGGTAACACTTATATTGGCTGGGATTGGGTTTTGCAGAGGAAGGTTGCGATTAAGGAGTTTTATCCGGAACAGTACTGCGGCAGGGGGCAGGATGGCCTGACGGTCGTGGTGACGGATGAGAGATTGATTTCACGTTATCAGCGTGGACTGCAGCAGTTCCTTGTTGAGGCAAGGAACGTTGCTGCCCTGCATGATGTGCAGGGCGTAGTAGAGATTTCGAATTTCTTTGAAGAGAATGGCACCGGTTACATCATCATGGAGTATCTGGAAGGAATGGATGTGAAAACGATTCTTCAGAAATCCGGAAATAAGAAGGATTATGAATGGAGCAGAAGAGTCGTTCTGACGGTACTTTATACTTTAAAAGAAGTTCATAAAAGAGGGGTGCTTCACCGCGACATTGCACCCGACAATATTTTTGTTACAAAAGAAGGTATTGTAAAGCTGATTGATTTTGGAGCGGCCAAGAATGTCACTGTTATGGATAGAAGCAAGGATGTCTGGCTGAAAGCCGGATATGCACCGATCGAACAGTACCGCAATACGTTTGAACAGGGACCATATACCGATCTCTATGCGGTGGCGGCACTCTTTTATCGAATGCTGACCGGTCAGAAGCCAGTTCCGGCCATAGATCGTCTGGAGAAAGATCCGCTGGTTCCGCTGTCTGATATGGGAATTTCGATTCCGCAGCAGGCAGAGATGGCGATCATGGTGTGCCTGAATATTATGCCGGAGTACCGACTCCAGAGTGCGGAAGAATTTATGGAGGCTCTTGACGGCAAGTTCTTTATTCCGGTTTACGAGCCGACCTGGATTTTGCCAAAAGAGAAGCCGAAGGGAATCAAAGCGAAGATAGGTGCTCTGCCGGTTGGGGCAAAAGTAGCAATCTGTCTGCTTGGTATTGCACTGATCGGCGGCACCGGAATCGGTGTAATGTCAGCTTTTAACAATCAGACACAGACCAGTATGGAAAATGTCCAGCAGGTTCTTATGGTGGATCTGAAAGGTAAGACAAGGGAAGAGGCAGAAAAGGAAATCGAAAAACTGAACCGGGATTATGGATGGGATTTGAAAGTGGATACGTCAGCGACTGTTTTTGATCCTTCCAAAGAGGTTGGAACGGTAAGTGAACAGTCCGTCCCGGCAGGAACAGTTCTTTATGATGCATCAGAAAATGCCGAACAGCAGTCAAAGGTAGCAGATCTGACCTATACGAACAATGGATTACATACGCAGGTGTCCGGTACGATCAAACTTACATTGTGTGTTCGAACAGTACGCTACAGTGAACTGAGAGGTCTGGATGCTTATACCATTGCTAAAAAGATGGGAATTGATACAAAAGATAAAACTCGTTTTATTGCAAAAGAGAGCGGCGGACAGACGTATTATGATCTCATCTGTTTGCAAACCAGTTCCGGTAAAGTTACAAGTGGTGAGATCAACAAGAGTGAGAACAGAAGTAAAACATTTGAGTGTAATGACGAGCTGAAAATTTACTATTACGTAACCGATTTCTTTTACTGGAAACAACTTCCTGATTTTACAGGTTATCAGAGAGTTGATATGATACCGAAACAGCAGCTGTACCGATATAACGATAAAAATAAGAAAAAGAAAGTCGGTAAGAAATCTATAGAACGATCAGGCTTTCTTGATAAAAGTTATTATGCAATCAAGGGTGTACATGAAGTTGGTGACATTATTGCTCAGAACATAGCCTCTGGAAAGAAATACGATGAATCAGATCCTGGAGACACGCTATTGAAGATTCAGGTAATTGGAAAAGTATTTGATTACGAAGGAAAAACGGCAGAAGAATTTATAGAAGAATTGGAGCAAGAGGGAATCCACTATTATGATGTCAGAACGAAATCTGGAGAAGCAGGAGATTTGGAATGGAAGATCTCAGAAGTAACAATGTGTTCGGCTGCTTTGGATGTACAGGGACATAAAGGTTATATAGCAGGTGCGGAATTAGACTTTATCAGTCAGGAAGATCTTGGAAGTAATGCTTACTTTGACATAGTGGTCAAAGAGCCGGAAAAAGAAACACCAAGTACTTCAGCACCAAGCAATCGAAGTAGCGGAAGTTATAGTACACCATCGCCGGGATATGATAACAGCGGAAGCTACAGTGCCCCATCTGCAGGATATGATAACAACGGAAACAGTGATACATCATCATTTGACGGTGGCAATAATTTTGACGATGCCAGAGTTGATGGGAATAGTAGAGGAGAAGTAAGTAACAAATCCGCTAAAAGTAAAAATGAATCTAAAGCTAACAACACAAATAACAATTCTAACGATATGTATTATCCTGAACCAGATATGTGGGATGATAATGGGGATAGTTGGAAGATTAGTTACTAACTGCAAATAACAACGCAAAGGGGTGAGAATCAAAGTGGGAAAGCGATTAGTCAATCCGGACAGTCTCTGTATGGGATGCATGACGGAATTGCAGTGGTCGGGGATGCCGTGTCCGAAGTGTGGATTTGATATTCGGAAGTATCAGAGGCCGAAGAACAGTCTGCCGCCGTACGAGATTTTGAACGGCAAATATTTGCTTGGCAGAGTCCTTGGCATAGGTGGCTTTGGGATCACTTACATTGCGTGGGATTTTTACCAGGCGAAGCGTGTATGTGTCAAGGAATATTTTCCGAGGGAGATCGCTGTTCGAAATATTTATGGACACACGTATTCAGAGCAGCTTTCCGTTTCTCTTTTATGCAATACGGAGACGTATACGCAGCACTGGGACAAGATCCAGTCCGCCTATATGAAAGGGCTGGAGGCTTATATCAAGGAGGCAGAAAATCTGTCGCGTTATTATCTGATGCCGGGTATTGTTTCGGTTCGTGATTTCTTTTATGGAAATTCGACGGCATATATTGTTATGGAGTACATAGACGGCATTGATATGAAACAATATGCCAAACTGCGGGGCGGCAGGCTAAAGCCGGAGGAAGTGATTTCTCTGCTGAAGGATGTTCTGAAAGCATTGCAGGCAGTCCATGAGGACAACATCATTCACCGGGATATCAGCCCGGATAACATTATGCTGACACGAAAAGATATGCATGCGGTTCTGATCGATTTCGGGGCGGCCCGTACCTATGGAAACAGCGAAAATGCACCGGTTCTGCTGAAACATGGCTATGCACCGATCGAACAGTACAAGCGGGACGGAAATCAGGGACCATGGACGGACGTTTACAGTATGTGTGCGAGCATGTATTTTCTGATGAGCGGGATTCGGATTCCGCCGTCACCAGAGAGGCAGAAACACGACACGGTGCAGCGTCTGCAGGTCATGGGAGTTCCGATTTCGGATGAATGGGATCTTGCCATCTGCAAAGGGCTGAGTATTGAGCCGGAAAACAGGTATCAGTCGATCCGGGAACTGTATCAGGATCTCTACCACGAATAAAGGAGGGCATCATGGAAAATCGTTATTTGCCGGGCATGCTCTACTGGAAAGGTGCAGGACAGAGTGTATGGAGAATGTATGATCAGCTTCTTGAGATCAAAGTGTTTGCTTTCTGGGCAAAAGAAGGGCAGCAGGAGCAGCTTTATCAGATGGCACGGAAGCTGGAGAGACTGAATCTGTTAGATGAGCATTTTGTAAAGATTCTGGCAGTTAAAAAGATCAATGAGGAATGGTTTCTGTTGTTTTCTGAAAAAGATGCAGAAGAGAAAAAACAGCAGATACAGGCGGTTCTTGCAGCGAAAGATTTACAGGAAACAGAGGAAATGCCTGATTTT
>OIEM01001154.1_pt1 | contig 11699 bp, 13 predicted proteins | sample 1581761 | NCBI WGS metagenome assembly OIEM01 (sample SAMN01760978, study PRJEB22395) | human gut metagenome | reverse complement strand
CGGTTCGTGATTTTGTGCGGATTTTGCAACAGGATGTGGTTTTGTTGCTTGAAAATACATTGCAAGCGGATCAGTTTGATTTATTATTCTTTCATAAAAATCATCAAGCCATTCATCGTCTCCGGCTTCGCACATAGTTTCTTCGTAGCAATCGGGTTCGTGTACTATTTGATTCCTAATCCAACGATAGTGCTTTAGTTGTTTTAAATCATTTTCCCATCCTCTGACAAGAAAAGAACCACGAGGATTGTTTAGCATTTCCTCTATATAGGCGGATACTCCATATTGAGTTTCAAACATTTCTCCGCATATTTTATCAAGATGCTTGTAAGATTCAATAAAACTCATATATGCCTCCGAAATTTGATTATTTATCCGCTGCAATACCGGATTTCATCCAAGCGTCAATTTCGCTGACTTTGAATTTCCAAAGGCGTCCGATTTTTGCTGCGGGCATATTTCTTCTTTCTATCCAATCAAGTACGGTATCACGGCTGACGCCAAGATATTCGCATATTTCTTTCATTGAGTACCAGCGCTCGATGTTAGAATCCATTAGATTTTCCTCGCTTTCAGATAGTTACAATTATACAAGTTTAGTATATCACACAGAACGCTTAAAAGCAATGATTATTGCGGATTTATAAGGGAAAAGCAAGAAAAAATCAAAACAAAACGGAGCTGTTACTCGAACGGCTCCGTAAAGTTAATTATATTTTAAAAGACAGCATTTTCGCCAAATATGACTTACCACTAATGAGGTTGAGCACAACAGGAAGCGGCGAAAAAGAAAAAATAGTTTCAAAATTAAACGAACTGCTTGCATGAACATAAAAGAGTTGAGAAATTGTGTTTCTCAACTCTTTTTATTATAGTGTAACTTAATCACGGCAAAATTTCGAGCCAATAGCCGTCCGGGTCCTCGATGAAATAGATACCCATTTCAGGATTTTCAAAGCAAATACAGCCCATTTCTTCGTGCTTTTTATATGCCGAATCAAAATCATCTGCCTTAAATGCCAAATGAAATTCACATTCACCCAAATCGTACGACTGCGGATGTTCTTTAAGCCAAGTGAGTTCAAGCTCAAAATCGCTTGAATCATTGCTCAAATAAACGATAATAAAATCGTCGGTAGTCTTTCGTCTGACCTCGTGCAAATCAAGCGCATCACCATAAAACTTAATCGACCTATCCAAATCGGAAACATTATAGTTTTCATGAATCATTCTAAAACTCATATTTCTTCTCCTTTTGCTGATTCTGTGCTTTTTATCCGTGATTTATACTGCGGATATTCGGTGATAAATCTATCAATCACGCTCGGCTCGTTCCAATAATGCATAGGAAAAACGGCGTCGCAATCGACATGTTCCAAAAAATAAAGCATACCGTCGGCATTATGCTTCTCATAGGTATTAAACGCATCAACATCAACACTGTTCATTCTGAAATCATAATTAAGAAGAGCCGAACCGCCGCCCACAATTATAATTTCAGCTGAAGCTTTTCTGCCTGTTAGGCGCTTGAATTCCTTTGCAAGTTCTTTGAGGTATGTGTCAACCATGTTTTTTTGAATATCATTATGCAACATCAAACACTTCGCTTTCAACAATATTAAAACGCATAAATTCGGGTATAGAATTAGTAATAGAATCCTTCAAAATGCTCTCATCATTCATAACCTTTGCCTCAGCTACAACGCTTGCCGGGTAAATAACTTCACTAAGTTTTTCAGAACGATATGAATTGTATTTTTTGCAAATAGGAATATTATTTATCCTGCTGACATAATCAAGCATTGCCAATAGATACAATGCTTCAGGATACCATTTTTATTCATATAATTGGTAATTTCATCATTTTTCAAAACAGACACAATAAATTTTTTGAAGCCCAATTTTTTAAGTTGATGTCGAATATTACTCTTAAAAGCCTCGAAATCGTAACGAACATCATTGTCTTTATAATGCAAATCTTCCATTGAAACATCAAAGAATTTTGACAGTTCATAAATGGTTTTAGCGTTGCAATTTTCAAGCGTAGTTTTGCCATTGCAAATATCGCTTATAGTAGAGTACGGTATGCCTGTTGATTTTGATAGATTGTATTAAGAAATTTGCTTTTCGGCAACTAAATAATTAACATTCACGCTATCACCGCTTTGCCATTATAACAATAATTGCGTTCAAATGAAAATAGTTATGTAAAACATAATTAACAATTACTATAATATGTGTTTTACAATTTTTTATAATATGATATAATATTATAAAAATGCAGCTTAGGAGAACATTATGAATATAGCATTTGTTCATTTTAGTGATTTTCATATTAGTAGTAATAGTCATTTCTTAGATTATAAAATTAAAGCTACAATAAAAGCAATATCAACAATCAAAAATATTGATGAATATGTTATTATTTTTTCTGGAGATTTAGTTAATAGTGGTAATGCAAATGAATATAAAAAAGCTCGGTTTCTTATGAATAAATTGCTTTTTGGAATTAAAGAACTAAATGGTGGAAAGTTTACAAGCTTATTCTATGTGCCTGGAAACCACGACTTAGCATTACCACAAAATGCAAGAATCGCTGAAGATATTATCGATGAATATAATAACAAACAAATTGACAATGTATTAAATCGTGAAATCAGCTATTTAGATAATTATTATGATTTTGTTGGAAATAAAAACTTATATAATCGTTTATTACAAACAAAAAAACTTAACTTTAATAATTATCTCGTCCAATTAAATTTAATTAACACATCACCATTTTCGACTTTAAAACCAAATGATAAAGAACTACACTATTTTCCAGAAAACGAGATTTCCAACTTAAGAAGGGGTAGTGATGTTAATCTGTGCATAACAGTAATGCATCATAGTTATGAATGGTTTAACTGGAATAGCAAAAATCACTTAGAAAAAGAAATAATAAACACTTCAGAAATCATTTTTACTGGACACGATCATATTGCTCATAATACTTCTGTTTCTGTTGATAATAGCAGCGATACTTGTATTTCTGCTGCTGGAAAAATTGATTATTGCTCTAGTGATAGTGTCGATTCTTTTAATATGATGGTGGTAAACTCATCAGATAATACAATTAATGGATATATTTTTAATTGGAATAGTCAAAAGAATATTTTCGTTGCAAAAAACGAGTTAAAAAACAAACAGTTGCACATACATGCATCACAGATCAAACCACTTCCTAGTTATATAAAAGAAATAAAGTATGATTCGTACAATCATAATAAAAATCTCTTTGACTACTTTGTTATTCCCAAGATATCAATTGAAACAATTGATAAGTATGACAAACCAGGAGAAATCAACAACAAAGAACAATTAATCCAATATATTATTAACAATAAAAAAATTGCAATAACTGGAAGTGAAAATTCAGGAAAAACAACCCTGTTAAAGTACATTTTTTTATCTCTTTCTAATAATATGGTCCCATTATTTTTATCAATAGAGCCTGGTTTTAAGTTTAAAATAAAGAACATTGTAAAACGCTTATTTGAAGAACAATATAGCGATTTTTATTTGGATTTTGAAGAGTACAAGCAATTAAACAAATCTAAAAAATGTATAATAATAGATGGTCTAGATTTGCTAGATGAAAAAACTAATAAGTCAAGTTTGATTGATTTGTTCGAATCTGAATTTGATATAATTGTATATACTTCAAACAATAATAACTTCGATTTAATCAATTGTGTGTTTGAGCAAATTAACGAAGGTAGCAAATATCATAGACTCAATATTAATCCTTTTTATAAAAATAAAAGAGAAGAATTAGTAAAAAAAATATGCAAATTACATAATAAAGATTATACTGATGGCGAGATAGAAAATATAAATAATTATATTAACACAATCGTAAAGAACAATATGGATATGTTTTCTTTATCTCCAGCATTTATTATAAAGTACGCCAATTTTTTTATTGAATCTTCTCAAATTGACTATGTGCGTGGTGAGGCAATTTTTAGTAACATGTTCGAATTTGACTTAAAAAAAGCGCTTGTCAATAACAAGCGAAATGAAGATCTAGATGATCTTTTGCTTATGCTCGAAGAAATAGCTGGTAATATGTACAAAATGAAAAAAGATATTATTTCATTAGAAGAGACCACTAATATAATTAACGCTTATAATGAAACATATGATTCAGAAATATCACCTCGTACATTAATAGAAATAGCATTGAATTCAAAAATATTCAAACAGTTTGATGATTACTCAATTTGTTTTTATAACAAAAATCACCTTGCTTTCTTTATTGCAAAATATTTCATTAAAAATTACAACAATCCAGACGAAAGGGATGAAATTCAAAAATCAATTCAAAATATTTGTTTTGGATTGAATTCTGAAATAATATTATTTATCACATATATACTCAACGATATTAGTATGATAAAACAAATTGCTAAAAAAGCAGAGGTTCTTACTTATGGTTGGGAAAAATTAAAATTAAGCTCTCTAAATATTTCTATTTTATCTAGAAATTCTATACTGATTTCCCCACCAAACAAAGTTGATGAAGAAGAATATTCAAAAAGCAAAGAAAAAAACGAAGAAATAAGATATTCTAATACTACTATTTCTGCAAAAGGTGTATTTGATTATGACGAAACTGAGATAGAACAGCAACATTATGTCATTTTAAGGGCAATAAAATACACCGAAATGCTTTGTAGAGCGTTACCAGCATTTAGTCGTATACTAAAAAAAGATGAAAAAAACAAACTCGCAAGCAATATTTATTCATATTCAAGAAAAATTGCATTTGCTATTTTAAGTCCATTAAATGAAAACTTTGATGAAATATGTGAAGAATTTTATACTATAGTATCCACTGATGAGTTTTTAGAAAAACACAATAAACAAATATCAAAAAAAGATATTGAAGAAATGTTTATTTCTTATTCGCAAGCTGTACTTCTTGGATTGTTTGATCATTTTTCTGAATTATGCACTAACTCAAAAACCAAAAAATATCTATTTAACAATGAAATCGAAGACTATAGCGAACAAATATTTAGATTAATGATATCCAAAACAATCGCAAATTCAGAATTAGTTTTATCAGAAGCTGAAAAAGCAATAAAAACTAATGATGAACTAACTAAAATGTTAAGTAGAATGATAGTAAAGAGATATTTAGTTATCAACAAGAATATTTCCAATAACAAAAAGCAAAAAATAAAAGATAAAATATTCACAGAAACATTAAAGAACAGCAACAAAAAAAAGAGAAAATATTTAACTGAAAAGATTTAATGAAAAGGAGTATCATCGTGACGGTCCTTCCCCGACTAAGTCGTTTTTATTTCAAAAGATAACGACTCAACTTTTGAAATAATTAATTGGCATGTCATATAGCCACGCTGACAATGATACTCCATTTATATTATATAAATTTTATTTGAATTTATTCATAAAACAGTGTACGAAAAAGTAATTTTAAAAGGAAGTTATGTTATTAAAGAGTCACTCGTAACACAACCGGAAATGATATGTATTATCAGTTTCTTCAAATTTTTACTGTTTTATCAACTATTACACAAAATCATTGATACCCATTTTTATATCAAAATGCAACAAATATAAATCAAGGCATAGGAATATACATAAAAAATTGTTATATTTTAGTGTAAGGAGTAAAATCTATGACACATGTATTTATCGTAAATAAACGAACAATGAAAATTCATCTTGAATACTTGTTCGCTGGAACAGGTTCATCAAACGACGCTCCATTTTTAATTGATGCTCAATATGCGAATCCAAGAAAGAAAACCGAAGGGAAAATCACTTCATCAGCTGAAAGAAATTTAGCCGCAATGATTGCAGATGTTTCTAGAATACGGATTGGCGATAAAATCATATTTTACTTACAATCAAGCAATAATAATCCAGGTATGTTTTTTGGTGTATTTGAAGCAGCAAGCGAAGCATTCTATCAACCAAACTCAAATCATTATTTAACTGAAGAATTAGGAAAATCATTAAACTTTAGAGTTTTGATAAGACCACATAAAGTTTATGCAAAAGGGATATCTGAACACGAGGCACTCGACAGTTTAGTCTGTGTACAGCATCCAAGTGATATGTGCTGGAGCTTAATATACAGAAAATTAAAAGGCAATCGCGGTTGTACAATGATAACTGATAATGAAGCAAGACGATTAGAAATATTATTGTCAGCGAAGAATAATGATGAGTATTTAGAATCTAATTTCTTTTCATTTGAAAATAATGGAATTGTTGCAAGTGATGTTGAAAGAATTTATGTCGGACAAGGAAACGAATTAGATATTTTACCAAGATTGCTATATAAAGATAGGAGAAATAACAAATGCGAATCACATTTACAGGCGTATATTGTTCAAAACATTGATAAAGAGCCATTAAAATCTATTTTACTTGAAGACATTGATGATCTTTGGATTGGCAATGAAGTTTCTTGCGGTGTAGGAATGCAACGAATTGATGTTGCTACTATGCAAACAACAGAAAATTCGGTAACAATAAATATTATCGAACTAAAATGTGTTGAAGCATATAACGAAATTATTGACAATCAAATTTCTTGGTATATTGAGTGGATGCGCAACTACATCCTTCCAACATTTCCAAGAAAAACAGTTAAAATTAATCCTGTAATTATCACAAAAGAATTCAAAACTCTACAAGCATTACAATCATTTAGGGAACACTGTGAAACGCTATTTTGGACAAATACTAGAAATTTCAAAGTTAATCCCACTTCATTAATAACTTACAAAACAGATGATGATAATATTTATTTCAAAAAGGAATTTTAACGCTGGATATATTAGTTAAACTGTGGTATAGTATGTAAGAAACGAGGTGAGGGTTTGAATTATATTGGATCAAAATATTCTTTAATGGATTTTTTAACAGCTACTATTGCTGATGTTGCAGGATCAAATGCACACGGCAAGGTGTTTGCCGATTTATTTGCAGGAACCGGTGTTGTAGGAAAAACATTTAAAGAAAAAGGCTACAGAATAATTTCTAATGATATTCAATATTACAGCTATGTATTGAATAAGCATTACATAGAAAATGTCCCACCGTTGAGTGCAGAAATAGCTGAATCTTTAAATCAACTTGCCGGAACGGAAGGCTTTATCTATAAAAATTATTGTGCAGGCTCAGGCAGTGGCAGACAATATTTTACTGATGAAAACGGAATGAAGTGTGATTCAATCAGAATTGAACTTGAGCAATTAAAAAAATGTGGAGAAATAGACGAAGCACAGTATTATTATTTGCTTGCCAGCCTAATCAACTCGATTGATAAATATGCAAATACTGCGTCAGTATATGGTGCTTTCCTAAAAAAGGTAAAAAAATCTGCTGCAAAAGAATTTCAATTAGAGTTATTGCCTATTATTGATGGAGATAAAGAAAGCAAGGCATATAATAAAAACATTTCAGATATAATTTCAACTATTGGCGGAGATATTCTATATTTAGATCCTCCATATAATGCTCGACAATACTGCACTAATTATCACGTACTTGAAACTATTGCAAGATATGATGATCCTCAACTTCACGGAAAGACAGGACTCAGAGATTATTCAAGTCAAAAGAGCCTATTTTGCTCGCCAAGAACAGTAGTTGATGCGTTTGATGATGTGCTGAGACAAGCTGATTTTAAATACATATTCTTAAGCTATAATAATGAAGGCTTAATGCCATTTGATGTAATTCAACATACAATGGAAAAATATGGTGAATATCAAAGGTTTGAGCAAGAATATCGCAGATTCAAGGCGGATACGGATAAGAACAGAAATATAAAAGCAAATACAACAACAGAATATCTACACTGTTTAATCAGGAAATAGTACTATGGCAACTTTGCATATTGTGAAGTTGCCGTTTTTCTGTTATAATTATTTTATCTTGAAATTAGAGGTAAAATATTATGAAACCATTTGCTATTGGCTCTAAGCCTTATTTGTTTGAAAAACTTGCACAGCCAGATGAAAACGGTTTTAGTCGTTGGGTATCAAAAACAGAATTTGTAGGAGAATATGCAGACTTGATGTTTCAAAACGGAGCATCGTGGTGCAGAAAAGAGTCGTCTATTGCAAAAAAGTATATTGTTAAATTCGATAAATCAATTACTCCCGGAAACAGTGTTGACAGAATTAAACTTGACGGATTTAAAGGCGAAGAAGAATGGATTGGCAGTCAAACTATCCGTGCAGATATTAAAGCCTATTATCAAAAACAACGCTGTGTAGTCTTGGGTACATCAAAACCGGAGGTTGATCACAAAAACGGTTGGAAAAATGACGCCGATGTTATGAATACTGCATCACAAAAATTTGAAGATTTTCAACCTTTAAGCAAAGCGGCTAATGATGCCAAAAGACAATTTTGCAAAGAATGCAGAAAGACCGGTAAACGGTATGATGCAAAGAAATTAGGATACCCAATGTCTTTTTATTATGGTGATAAAAATCATAACGAAGCAGAAAACGGTTGTGTTGGTTGTTTTTGGTACGATCCTATAGAATTTAGGAAACATTTGAAATTTGAAAAGTAAGGATAAAAATAATGGCAAAGTATAATGATTTGGATATGAAAAAGTGGAAAGAATATGATGATATTCTTACTGATTCACTTTGGATATTTGATAAAAGAGATAAATCAGGTGTTCATAATGCAAGCTATCATGGTAATTTTGTCCCTCAAATTCCAAATCAGTTATTTAGGCGATATACTAAAAAAGATGATTGGATATTAGACCCATTTACCGGTGGCGGCACATCTTTAATTGAAGCTCAAAGGCTTGGAAGAAATTCAATCGGTATAGAATTACAGGAAGATGTTGCTAAAAATACTCAAGAATTATTGCTTGAAGAAAAAAATCCAAATACAAAAGGAAAAATCATTATCGGTGACAGCAGAACTGTAAATATAGGAGAAAAATTACAGCAGCTTGGTGTTGATAAAGTTCAGTTTATAATTTACCATCCACCGTATTGGGATATTATAAAATTCAGCGACAATGAAAATGACCTGTCAAATTGCGAAACATTAAACGATTTTCTTAATTCTTTTGGACAAGTTATTGATAACACATCGCAATACCTTGAAAAAAACAGATACTGTGCAGTTGTTATCGGTGATAAATACGCAAATAGCGAGATTGTACCACTTGGTTTTTATTGTATGAATTTATTTATGATGCGTGGATTTAAAATGAAAGCAATATTGGTTAAAAATTTTGACGAAACAAAAGGTAAATCTAATCAAAAAGCAATTTGGAGATATAGAGCTTTAGCAAGTGATTTCTATTTGTTTAAACACGAATATATTTTTGTATTTAAAAAGATCAAACAATAATTGGATTATTTATTCACAACCAGCATTTTTAAAGTGCTGGTTATTTTTTATAATTTTTTCTCAAAACACATCAACAAAACTTGAATTTTTCTCCGTATTATAGAGGGGTATTTTTTCTATGATGAAATGTAAACAAGGTGTAAAGATTTTTGAAAAACACCCGAACAAAATGGAAATTTTTCTCTGTATAGTAGAGGGACTTTTTTTCATAGGTGAATTTTTTTCAAATTTGGTTTTACTCACTTTGCTTTTCAAAAAAGTATCTCTCGAATAATACGAAAGGAGGTAGCGCAATGAAAGAAAGCTATAAAAGTTTTGATGAGCTACCGATGATGTTATCGGTGTCGCAGGTTGCAAAGGTACTTGGAATATCTCGCACAAGGTCGTACGAGCTTGTCAATGAAAAAGGTTTTCCAAAAATAAAAATCGGCACAAGAATTGTTGTACCGAAAGATGAATTCCAGTTGTGGATTCAAAAACAAATTAAGAAAGGATAAAAATTATGTACGCAAACAAAAATTACAAAACCGACGGCAAGGTTTACTATATGCCAAACAAAATCTTTGATGAAAACTTTTCGCCGCACGAATTTATGATTTATTGTTTTCTTGTTTCGGTTGGCGACAGTAAAGGTGTCAGTTTTTGGTCTATTCCGAAGATGGCTAAGAAGTGTAATATGTGTCCAACCACTTGCAGGAACACGCTCAAGTCACTCAAAGAAAAAGGTTACATAGATATTACTCAAAGATTTTTTGAAAACGCACAGCAAAGTAATATCTACACAGTTCATCAAATATAATACCCCACTGTAAGAGGTGATGACAAATAATCTAAAAGCCTAAAGTAGAAAAAACAGATTTTTATCTTTTGCTTATTTTGAATTGATTTTTGATGCGGTTTTGAATGAAATCTTGGCTCATTTTTTATTGTTTTCTAATCGTGTGGCCGTCAGTTTGGGCGTCAAATTAAAATTTACAAGTGCACTTTGGTTGATTGAAAACAAGAGATTAACTATTTCGTTTTCGTTTACTGCATAGTCGGAGCGTATCCACTGAATAATAATTCCTGTACTGCCGTTTAGAATATACGAAAAAATGTACTGTTCAAGTTCTTTAGAAAGTTCAATTCTAAGGTTTTCGACAAACTGAATGATTGACTGCTGCATAAAGCGTGAACGAAATTTAGGGTCGGCAGAATCAATCAAAAGCGTTCTGAATTGTTTATCATTTTGCTTGATATATTTTAAAAACGATAAAATGTATTTGTGCGCTCCGGCGTCATTTTCTTCGCCGATTTTTTTCAAATGCTCCTCGGTTGCGTCAAGCAATTCTGTTTCGATTTCCATAAGCAAATCGTTCGGCTCGTTATAATGTGCATAAAATGTAGAACGATTAAGCTCGGCTCGGTCGCAAAGTTCTCTTACTGAGATTTTTGCTACTGAGCCTTTTTCTTTGAGCAAGTCCATCAACGCATTTTTGAAAAGCAATTTTGAAAGTCTTGTGCGTTGATTATTTTTAGTATTCATATTATTCCACCACTTTTTTGTGCTTTTGTTGGTTTTAAATCCACTATTATGCAAACTGATGATTGTTAATACAACACAGTGTTGCTATAATTAAAGTGTAAACGAACACAGCAAAAAAGTCAAGAGGTGATGTTTTGAAAAAGCAGGTATTTAATCCATTTTTACCGCTTGATGATTTAAGCGATTGGAGCAGCAAAGGAATAAATTACAGCGCAAAGCAGGATGCACTTAATTATCAAGTTGAAAACAAAAACAAACAAGAGCTTTCAATCCGATTTTTCGGAAAAGGAAAATTCGATTTGTATTCGTTAAATTTTAAGGAGGAAATATGAATAACAAATTCAGAGATGATTTTTTCTGGGGCGCAGCGACTGCCTCGGCTCAAATTGAGGGCGGATGGAACGAAGACGGCAGAACACCGAGTATTTGGGATTTGGCACCAAATGGCAAAATAAAGGGAGGCGCCGATTGCCATACAGCATGTGACCATTTTCACAGAGTTAAGGAAGATGTTGCCTTGATGAAAGAATTGGGTTTAAAATCCTATCGTTTTTCAATAAGCTGGTCAAGAATTCAGCCGAGAGAAAACGAAATCAATCAAAAGGGTTTAGACTTTTACATCAATTTGGTTGACGAATTAAGAAAAGCAAATATTGAACCGCTTGTGACCATTTATCATTGGGATTTGCCGATTTGGGTGCATCAAAAGGGCGGATTTTTAAGCGAAGAAATCATACCGCTTTTTGAAAAATAT
>OIEM01001151.1_pt1 | contig 11707 bp, 16 predicted proteins | sample 1581761 | NCBI WGS metagenome assembly OIEM01 (sample SAMN01760978, study PRJEB22395) | human gut metagenome | reverse complement strand
ACAACGGTTCATTCAAGATGGCAACGAAAACCGGCTGCCCGATCATTCCGCTTTCGATTTCCGGATCCAGAGAAATTCTGGAAGCACATTTCCCGAAGATCCGCGGTACCCACGTTACCGTAACGTACGGCAAGCCGATCATTCCGGGCGAGCTTACGAAGGAAGAGAAAAAAGAGATTGGAAATTATACGAAAAACATTCTATTAGAACAATTGAAAGAAAATGCTTGAAAATGCCAGACCCCTGCGATATAATAAATATATAAAAAGAAAGCACCCACTCCAAAGTGGATGCTCTCGAGAAAAGGGTTAAATGTTCTTACGAACACCGCCTATCCCGTTTGCCGACGGGGTAGGCATTTTTATTTTCGCTTATTTCTCTTATCGAGAAAGGTAAGCAACGCAATGATGAAGCCTCCGAAGGAAATCAGTAAAGCTAAGATTCCCAGAAAAACCATAATAATTTCGTATGCTGTCATTTACGCCACCTCCCTTCCTATGTATTCATTAGCTCGGGAGGCTACCACCCTGTCATGGGTACTTTCCTTAAACAATATCCTAACATAAGCACTTATGTTTCTGCAAGGATAAATGTTATTTTCTGCCAATTATGATAACATGGTTACTTGCACCAAGCACTGACTGTTCACGACATACACTATAATGGTAATTGCACCAAATTTTAAACTGATTTTCATCCCATTGGTCTATCTTTTGCGATAAAAGAGGCGACAAACCATCTTGTGCAAAATGATCTATAATTTTCAGACCATGTTCTCCATAAATTGTTTCCATTTCTTCTTTTGATGAATAATAGGTATCCGTCCAGAAACACTTCTCATCATCATGTTTTAATACGCCTGTTTCTATAAGCTGTTTTGCCAAATGTCCATCTAAATATTTCACATTATTTGTAGCAACATATTGAAATACATAATATCTTGGAATATACGCAGTAATTAAAAGCCCACCTTTCTTTAACACCCTTAAACATTCCTTCAAACATTTTTCTCTCTGTTCTTCTGTAACCAAATGATAAAAAGGTCCCATATTTAAAACAACATCAAAGGTGTCATCTGCAAAACAGGACATATCTGTAGCATCCAAAACCGCTGTATTCATAGAGTATTCTTTTGTTTTAAGCGTCTGGTTGATAATATCTATGTGCCTTGGTGTAATGTCAGTAGCAGTTACATCATGTCCTTTATCAGCAAGCCAAAATGCATAAACACCAGTTCCCGCTGCGCAGTCTAATATTTTACTTTCAGCATCAATAACTTCGTCTAGAACTCTAGTAGTAGTTATAAATTCAATCTTTCTTGCATTATTCGTAGTCAAACGATCTTCCTCTTTATAATTTTCATAACTCTCAACAACATAATTCATATAAACGCCTCCAATCTTCTGATTCACATCACTTTTAAGTATAAAAAAAGCTACCCTCCTTAAATAAATTTTAAGGACGATAGCTAATAGCTTCGTGTTACCACCTTAATTCATCTATATTTCGCAATATAGACCTTAGCAAGTACGGAAATTTCTTTCGATACTCTGACGCTGTAATGGGCGTTCCCAGTGTAGCCTAATGAATAAATCAGTCAGTACACGGCTCCAAGACTGGTTCAATATTTCTTCAATGGAGTTTTCCACCAAACAACTCCTCTCTGCAATATCCAAAATATTTACTATCTCTCTTCATCACTTTCTATCATAATACCCACACTACTATTTTTTGTCAAGCTACACATATAAAAAAAATAGAGCCAAACTAGAGCTATTCGATAAAGCAAATGCCGGAAACCCGCATAAATACAGGTTTTCGGCATTTTTGTTCGTTATTCAAACTCGCCAAGTTATGGCGAATTAAACTCTATTTCCCGTTATTTTTCTAACCTTTTTAAGTTAGAAAACTCACTATTTCTTTTTATTCACACCCTGTTTTGAAACTTTTTAGTACCAAATTAGTACCAGCAGCCTTTTTATCATTCTTTGGGTGTCAAGTGGCTTACATTTGATTTAGTATCACGAAGATTAAATGTTATTAATTATCCGATCTTCAACCATATTATACATCTGAAACTGCCCCTTTTCAGTTTCTTTTTTCTCTGGTACTACAATTTTAGTACCAGTAAAAACAGGTTCTATCCCAGTATCCATCGGCATTTCAGCAAATGTATCATTTTTTTGCATTATCTATTACTCAAATTTTTATGAGGTCTTTTAGATTTTCCATCGCTCAAACCACCATGAGGTGCTTTGGATTTTCCGTCACTCAAACCACTATGAAGCACCTTTGTTTTATTTATTACAAATTAAACAAATCTGCATGTGTTCCGGTATCAACTAAAGTCAATGTTAGAACATCATTTTCCTTCAGATAAATTAATAACCAATCCGGCTGAATGTGACATTCCCTGAACCCTTGGTATTTCCCTTTTAGTTCATGGTCACGATATTTCTCTTCGAGAGGAATATCATTCTGCAACATAGTAATAACTTTATCTAAAAGTTTCAAATCCAAGCCTCGTTTCTTTGCCAACTTGAGACTTTTCTTAAATTTCCCGGTTAGTATTAATTCATATTGCATTAATCAATATCCTCCAAAGCCTCTGAAAAGCTGCTGTATCTCTTTGTATTAGGATCTTTGCTGATTCTCTTTGCTTCTTCCATTGCCTCTAATACTTCCGGCTTATACTGCGGCAGTTCAACACTAAAAGGAAGTCCGCCTCTTAATACACACTGTTTTAAGAATATATTCATTGCACCGGACATATCCATTCCTAACTGTGAGAAAAGTTCACTTGCCTGTTTCTTTAAATTTTCATCTATTCTTACTTGTGTAGGTACTGTAGCCATAAAATCGCCTCCATCTCAAAATACAATAATAATATTATATGCATCTCTTATAATTATATTATATCTTTTCGATTTACATTGTCAATCATTTGTATCATTTTTCTTAAAATATCATTTACATGTGGATTTCTCCAAATAACTCTCCTACAAATTACCCATTACAGTCCTTGCAGTTTACTCTTGTGTCTTTGCTGTTTAATTCCTTAATGTGATTTATGAAACTATTAACCACATTTCCCTATCTCCAACCAAATTCATCTAACTTAGGACATTCTATTTCATAATGATGTATATTCCCCAGTTCAAGAAGTTCCTCCGCAGCTTCTCTTGCAAGTTGCTCCGTACTGTACACCCCATAAAGAATCGCCTCATAATTACCATTCCCACATACATCATCATAGCCAATAACAACATATAGTTCCTTGTCTGCGTATGTTGCAAGCTTTTCATCCGGCACATCTGTCTCTAAAGGTAATGCCATTTCTTTTGCCTCACTGACAATCTCATATTCATAATCATTAATCCACATTTTCTCATTCGCATACACACATTCATAAATATGATCAACTGCCAAAGCACATTTGTTTTCCATCGGATGCAACTTATACCCCTTTGGAGCAATCATAAGTGCATCAATCATTTCTTCAACCGTTTCTATGTCATTGCTTAGAATTTCATATATAGGTTTCTTCATTTCCCTGATGCCTCTTTCCATAAAAATAAGCTATTACCAGAAGAATTATTCTCCCAATAACAGCTTATCAAATACATATACATATATCATTGTCTGTATAGTTTAAAGCTGTGTCCTTGTGGTTTAATATCCAATTGGCACAACTAATGACAAATTAATAACTGAATCCACCAATTATTCGTTAAATATAAAAAACTTTCCATTATATTCCGGTAATTCTTTAACAAATCGTTTTTTATACTCATCTGATGGCAAATATATAGATTTAATATCATCAATCGAAAATGTAATATTCTTTAAACATCTCCACTCTCTTTCCATATAATAGTTATCCGGATGATCATCTGGTAAAGTTGCATCATACAGCTTTACATATGACATTTGATTTGCAATTCCTTGCATGATACTGTAAAGCATAGGATGAAATTCTCCAGAGAAAAAAGCTTTTCGCACTTGGTCATTAAAAAGATCTAAATGTTTTTCCAATCCAGCTGCTTTTAAACAATTCTCCTTTTGAGTTAAGCTATCTCCTATATACCCCATTTCCATAAGCGGAAGAATATTCATGGACATCTGCAATAGATATGTAAAATATTGTTCCGGATTTCTAGGTGTACATGATTTTCCTTCTTGTGTTCCATCACCACGTTCTACAATGGAATAATTTTTAGGTACATACATTACCGGGTGCGCCCCCTGCGCAGCTATAAAGTTTTTGTCAAAGCCCATTCCAAATTTACTGTACTTACTTGTATGTACTTATTCCAACTTCAATAAATATGTCGTCGCTAACAATCTTCGACCTAAAACCGTAGCTAAAGGATATCCACGATATGAAACAGCCCCAGGCATTCAGGCTCAGGTTGATTGGAAGGAAGACATAAAAATTGCCAACTGCTATGGAGAAAACTTCACCTTTCAGGTGTTTGATTATAAATTGGGCTATTCTAGATACCCCATCTTTACTTACAAACTTTATAAAACTAGACAGGATGTAATCGACTGACTTATAGCATCATTTAAAGCTACAGGTGGAGTACCTAGAGAAATCCTTTTTGACAACATGTCATCTGTCGTTGACCGCGATGGTAACAGGCGAAATATAAGTAACCGAATGAAAGCTTTTGCCAAAGACTTTAACTTCAAAATCAAGCTCTGTAAAACAAGGCATCCCTTTACAAAATGTAAAGTCGAAGTTTTAAATAAATTTCTAGCTTGGATATATCCTTACGAAGGAGAGTTTGAAACAGAGGAAGAACTTATAGCTATCCTTGAAAAAATAAATGCTAAAGTAATTCGTCGTACATGCGATGAAACAGGTGTACCACCTCTTTTGCTATTCCAAAAAGAAAAGGAATACCTGCAATCATTACCAAGCAAAGAAGTAATAGAGTCTTATCTTACGTGCGATCGACAAACCATTGTCAGAAAAGATTCTATGGTCACTTTCATGAAATGCAAGTATTCCGTACCAGCTGAATACATTGAAAAACCAGTAAGACTGTGTGTAATCAATGATCAACTTGAAATCTATTATAGCACGGAATTAATAGCAAAGCATAGACTAAGTGACAAAAAGCTTAATTATAAAACTTCACATTACAAGCAACTTTTATCTGGTTGTATCGAAGATAACGCTACGATAGATGAACTTGCAGAGGGCAACCTAAGGCAGCTTGATCAACTCCTGTAAGGAGGTATCATGGCTACATATCAAAATTTATTATCTGGTCTAGAGGAATTAGGCATACACAAAATGCAGGAATATCTAGACACTTATGTCAATCTGGTTAATAATGGTGAAAAATCATTTACCCAAGCACTAGAGGAATTAGTTGAAATCGAAAAAAAAGAAAATCAAAAATGAAGAGATTTAGCAAATGTAAAGGTTGCCAATTTCCCATTTTTAAAAACATTTGATGATTATGAATTCGATTTCCAACCAAACGTAAACAAAAAAGAGTTACTAGAGTTAAACTCATTAGGATTTGTAGACAAACACGAAAATGTAGTGTTTGTCGGTTCTAGTGATGTTGGTAAAACACATCTTGCAACATCATTAGGAATAACCTGTGCAAAAGCAAGGTATCAAACATATTTTATTACATTTGAAAATCTAATTACTCAATTAAAGAAAGCAATTCAAGAAAACAGGCTTGAAAACAGGCTAAAATTCTATGCTAAATACAGAGTATTAATTATTGATGAAATAGGATACATGCCTATTGATCAAGATACTGCAAATGTGTTCTTCCAACTCATAGCTAAACGTTATGAAAAGAATAGTACGATAATTACAACAAATATGCCATTTTCAAAGTGGGGTGAATTCTTCGGTTCTGCAACACTAGCTAATGCAGTATTAGACCGATTACTGCATCATTCCACTGTTATATCAATAAAAGGTCCGTCATACAGGCTCAAAGATAAGAAACTACTTTTTGAGTCGAATTCAAAGGAAGGTTAACGGATAAAATGTACATTTTTATTTTCCACTTTTGGGAATGCGGACATATTCTTGGACTCGATGTTAATTATATCAGGAGGAGATTATGTTTACTTACGAAGAAAAGATTAAAGCTGTAGAATTATATTTGAAATCTGAAAGTTGGACTTTTACTATTAGAACATTAGGTTATCCATCAATTGGGGCATTACGACAATGGGTTAAGGAATATTTATCTTTTGGAGATATTAAAAAAATTCATAAAAGAAAACATAAATATTGCGAAGAACAAATTCAGTATGCTGTAGATTATTATATTAATCATGGACGCAACATTTCAAAAACAGTTAGAGATTTAGGATATCCTAATAGGGATTATTTAAAGCAATGGTTAATTGACAGAGTACCTGATTTTAAATATACTTGTCGTTCTGGGAAAACAATGGTAAACTTATCAGAAAAAGATAAGTTTAATGCGGTGACTGAATTATGCTTAAAAGAAGAAACCGCCCAAACAGTTGCTGAAAAGTATGGGGTTGAGCGAATGACTTTATATAACTGGAAACATCAACTGCTTGGAGATAAGGAAGGGGAACCATTGTCTAAACCAAAGAAGATTACAACTATTGAATTACAGAATGAAATAAAGGATTTGAACATACAAGCAGAAGAACTACAACGTCAAGTATATCAATTACAGTTAGAAAAGGATGTTTTAGAAAAGGTTGCTGAAATAATAAAAAAAGACCAGGGTATCAATCTAAAGACACTGACAAATAAAGAAAAAGCTATTGTGATTGGTACCCTTAGAGAAAAATACTTACTAAAAGAATTATTGTCAGTGTTTAATATGTCTAAAAGCAGTTACTTTTATCAAGTGAATGCGATTAATAAACCAGATAAATATATAAAACATAGAGAATTAATAAGACTTAGCTTTTCTGAATCAAATGGAACTTATGGTTATCGTAGAATACATTTAGATATGAAAGAATCTAATATGTGCATATCTGAAAAAGTTATACGCCGATTGATGAAGGAAGAAAATTTAGTTGTTAAAACTATTAAGAAAAAGAAATATAATTCATATATGGGCGAAATTAGCCCAGCTGTAGACAATCTTATCAAAAGAGATTTTCATTCTGATAAGCCAAATGCAAAATGGCTTACAGACATAACAGAGTTTCATATTCCTGCAGGTAAGATATATTTATCTCCAATTATAGATTGTTTTGATGGTTTACCAGTTTCATGGACTATTGGTATTCATCCAGATGCTGAGCTTGTTAATACTATGCTAGATAATGCAATTGCATCTTTAAAAGAATCAGAAAAGCCTATAATACACTCAGATCGAGGTGCACACTATCGCTGGCCAGGTTGGATAGAACGAATGAAAGAAGCTGGTCTTACTCGATCAATGTCAAAAAAAGGTTGTTCTCCAGATAATTCTGCTTGTGAGGGATTCTTTGGACGATTGAAAAATGAAATGTTTTATTGTCGTGATTGGAAAGATGTTTCCATCGACAAATTCATAGATATACTAGACGCATATATACATTGGTACGCTGAAAAACGTAGAAAACTTTCTTTGAATGGAATGAGTCCAATTCAGTTCAGAAAAAGTTTAGGGCTAATTGCGTAGAAAAAAAGTCCAAAAAAACATCCGCACCCCCTTTTGTACATTTTAATATTGACATTTACACCTGCCTGCAAAGTGCGGAATGGTATAAGTAATCGTAGTCACTTCCCGGCTTTAAATTCTCAAATTCTTCCCTTATGGCACTCTCTTCCATGGAAGAAATCCATAAGCGTTTCATCGGTTTGCTGCATCCCGCCTGTTCATACACCAGACGAAAGATAAGCTCTCCTTCTCGACCTGCATCTGTGGCACATACCACGCTGCCTACTCTTGTATCATGCATCAGTTCCTTTAATACCCTGAACTGTGCAACCGTGTCTTTCTTGGCCTCATGCTGCCAATGCTCCAGTATCATAGGCAGGCTGTCGTAAGTCCACTTTTTCCATGCATCAGAATAGGCATCCGGCTGTGCCAACTCAACCAAATGCCCTACGCACCATGAAACGATAAAACCGTTTCCCTCCATGTATCCGTCTTTTCTTTCATCTGCACCAAGCACCTTGGCGATTGACTATGCCACACTTGGCTTTTCTGCTACCACTAACTTTTTTTGAGTTGTAGAATATGTTGAGTTGTTGTGTGAATCCATTGTTTTTCTCCTTTCTTTTAAAGTTTACTCTACAAAATATTTAATAATTAAGTTATAATAATATATAGGTTATCCATTTTATATTGCAAATGGCTCCATACAGATTAGAAAAACTATATTATTAATTTCTTGCCACATTTAGGGCAATAGTTACATTTAAACATATAAACAGCACTATCATCACCATAGAATGTCAAATAATTAGTACCTTGCATAAAAACTTCGGCTTTATTATTTGAACCTGGTGATGTAAAATCTAATTTTTGTTTTTCGCATAATCTACATTTTTTATTATTCAACTTTAAGACCTCCGAGGTGATTATTATGGCTAAGAAAGCTCGTATTTGGAAACCAAATGGGAAATCTGTAAATGCAGGTCAGGTATATAGTAAGATTCCTTTTTATTGTGATACAGATAATTGTGATGCACCAATGTTGATTGTTTCTATGGGTGAAGATTCTGCACATTTTAGAAGTAAATCTAAACTTGATCACAAATTTCCAATTTGTATTCGTAATGATATTGAATTTGACACGGATAAATACAATAAAAATCTTTTTAAATTAAATAGTTTCAAAAACAGAATGCTTAGCATTTCAGAAAAACCTAATATTCATAAAGGTTCAGGTGGTGGTGGAACGGTTGGTACAGGTTCTAGAATTGCACCCGATACACTAAAATCAATTTATGCAGCGTATGTTGAAAGTTTATCTTCTGGAGAGGATACAATCGGTGATTGCAAATATTCTGATTTTATGAGGTGCAAAGAAAATTACACAGATTTTATATCAAATCCATGTGGATTTTTTATAGTAGAGACCTCTTATTATCATAAAGTAAAAGATGAATTTGCTATATTGTTTAATGTTCCAATGTTCAATTTAGAAACTCCAACTTATCATGTGAAAGTAAATTTTACTAACAGTAATGATTTTTGGAGAGTATATGAGCATCATAAAAAATTAAAGAAACCTTATTTGAGTATTATGTTAATAGCAGCCGAATGGGTCGCTGTTATAGGTAATCCTGATTATATAGCCGAATGTACTGTAACAAAAAGCAGTCAACATACATATATTACACTGGATTAAGAGCATTTTTTTCCACAAATAGGACAATAAATTATGCCATAAAGATATTCTCTACTTTTCTTTTTGTCAGTAATCACTAAGGTTTTTGAAGAAAAAGGTAAAGAAAAGTGATAATGGTTATTATTGTCTATGTGTTTTATTGGTTGATTTTTTTTGCAAAAATTTACAAATTCCCATGAAGTAAACTGTCCCCCTGGTCTGAATGCAAAATCACTTTAGGGTAGTTTTCCTTTTCAAGAGCTGTCTTCAGAGTGTTTATTGCCAAATCAGTGTTGATATAATCACTGTTTAACGAAGCGACAGCTGACCTGTCATACAAATCAATAATTGAACAGTTGTATCTGGATTTTCCATTTGGCTGGCGCATATATGTGAAATCTGTGCACCATACTTTGTTCTTGCAGTCGATAGTAAAATTCTGATTTAAGAGATTCAGTCTTGTAACCTGGCTTGGAGTGCATAATGACAGCACATAAGTTCAATTCCTTATTCATATATTTATGCATAGTGGTATTGCTTACTTCATATCCATAACGCTTAATAAAAATGCGCATAGCCCTATAACCTATAACACGGTTATTGTTGTAATAAACATACTTTATAAGCTCAAAAATATGTGCTAAGCGTTCACGATATTTTCGCTTTGCATCCTTTTTGTAGTTGTAATAACAATTAGGACTAATGTCAAACTTCTGGCATAGCCATCTTAAACCAAATATATTTTTATTGTCATCGATGAATCGATATACCACTAATCGATTTCCTTCGCGAAAAATGCAGCTGCTTTTTTTAGAAAAGCAATTTCCTTATCTTTTTTGTTAAGAAGCTGATTTAATCTTCTAATCTCCCTGGCTTCATTAGATTCAGGTGTAGTGTTGGTGGTATAAAGGCATTCTTCCTTATACTGATTAACCCATTGGCTAACAGTACTCTTTGCAATATTATAATCAGCAGCTATTTGGACTGTTGACTTATCTCCAGCCATATATGCTTTAACTACTTCTTTTTTGAAGTCTTCGGTGTAATGTACTGACATAGTAACATCATCCTTGTTTGAGTAATATTATAATATATTATTCGAACAAGGTGTTACAAATTTATTATATCACAACAATTCCTGGGGAGAGATAGATTTTGTAACAAAGCCAATGAATGAAATGAGATTAATGGAGTGTACGGAATGTGAAATGAGTGCACCAGCAGCATATGACATAGATATTGAAACAGACGATATAGATGTTACTGATACAGTAACTGTAGTCTGGGAAATCGCTTAGGAGGTTGATTGCATGTTGTCATCTATTTATTATGGAGAAATACAAAGTGACAAGTTGGAATCATGGAACGAGAATAAAGATCCATACAATATATTAGTTGAGAACAATCGAGTATATAAACTTGGAGGATGGGAATTTCTTGATATAGCCAATAAGCTTTTTGACAATGGAAAGCAGGTGGACTGGGGAAGCTATGCATATCAGTGCACAAAGGAGCAACTGGAAAAACTGATGGAACAGACTGGATGTGAAATAGATAAGATGAATGAACTGGCATCTGAGAAAATCTATGGTATTGTGTTTGTTGAAGAGGTGTAAATCTTTTAGAGACCGGAGAAATTCTGGTCTCTTTATTTCGATTACCACTGTCAAATAAAGACAAAATGGTTTATACTTTTTATCAAGTGAAAGAAGAAAGCATTAAAAGTAGATTTGATGGCAAAATTATAAAAGGAATGATGGATATACTATCAGGGTAACAAAAGAAGAATTTTATGCTGGTGGCAATAGTGATCCACGAAATCCGAATATCTTAAAAATGTTTGGTTTTGTAAATGTTGGTGAGCGTGCCGGAAGTGGTGTTGATAAGATTATGACGGCATGGAAAGAACAAAATTGGAAGAAACCGGAATTTGAGTTCTCGGAGCGTAATGACAGGGTAACATTGAAACTCGAAGTCGGACAAGTGGTTTACATTCCGGGAGCTGTGGATTTGCAGGCAAATAGACAAGTAGATCCAATAGAAATTGATGAAATAAGTAAATTGAATAAAGAACAAAGAGTAATGCATTATCTTAAAAACCATGATAGCATTTCAACACAACAAGCAATGGAATTGTGTGACTATAAAACACGAGCAGGTGCACGCAGGCTACTAGATAAGATGATTCAAAATGATATTTTGAGAAAAACAGGAAGTGGACCTAGTACAAAATATATATTCAATGACGACAAGTAATGTGAAATTGAGTTGATAGATACAATCACTTATTTACTGGATACTAATATCCAAATGGTATCCAGTAATGACCGATCAGTATCCATTAGTAACCATCTACTGGATACCGATTATCACACTGATGGAGTAAGAGTAATTTGTGCAGACCGTCTGT
>OIEM01001144.1_pt1:7500-11759 | contig 11759 bp, 11 predicted proteins | sample 1581761 | NCBI WGS metagenome assembly OIEM01 (sample SAMN01760978, study PRJEB22395) | human gut metagenome | reverse complement strand
TTTCTGCTACACTAATGTTCCTCTTACTTCTATAGAAGTTTCAACCGACTCTTTCGTTTTCGACAAACTTGACTTCCCTAATGAAGTCTCAGTACTACCCTAAGTCACTGGTACTTAGTCACTCATAGACCATTTGCCTAGGAAGTCAAGTTTGTCCAAAACTTCGACCTCTTTGAAATCCCTATTCTCCCATTCTATTCTGCTACACTAATGTTCCTCTTACTTCCATAGATGTTTCAGCTTGGACTTTCGTTTTCGACAAACTTGACTTCCCTAATGAACCCTCAGTACTACCCTAAGTACCCTGAGGTTGACCCACCATAGACCATTTGCCTTGACTTCTCAAAACTCTCGAACACATCGACCTCTTCAAATTCCCTATTCTCCCATTCCTTTCTGCTACACTAATGTTCCTCTTACTTCTATAGAAGTTTCAACCGACTCTTTCATTCTCGACATACTTGACTTCCCTAATGAACCCTCAGTACTACCCTAAGTCACTGGTACTTAGTCACTCATAGACCACTTACCTTGACTTATCACTTCTCTCAAAACTTCGACCTCTTCAAATTCCCTATTCTCCCCTTCCATTCTGCTTAACTACACTCCCTCTTACTCCCATTACACGCTCGCCCTAATCCGAACACTTTCACAAAACCAACTTTCCTAATGAACCCTCCTATTACACCTCAAGTCCAGGGTACTTGATGAGTCATAGACAATTCCTTAAGGCTCATGAGTCTTCGGACTTCAAGCAAAATCGCACATCTCCCAAACCCATCGCCGAGGCACTTCCACACAACGCACCCTCAAACTCTCCCAAACCTATTTTCATCGTGAGTCTAACACCACTTAGGGTTATAACCCTAACCCTAGGGTTTCCCCAGTTTCCACGTTTAACCCTAGCTCCACTCAAATTGCATAAAACCTATGAATCTGATGCTAAAACACACTGTTACTGCTAACGCCCACACAAACTTTCCTCGCCTCGTTTCGCTCACCCAGGCGGAGTTGCACTTTCCTATTTCACCGTCGTAATCTCCCTAATGAGGAGTATCTCCACACGCAGTATGGAGACAAGTGATGTGCAAACGAAATGCTAATGCCGATTCTCTCTTCGACCCTTCTCGAGTCCCAACTGCCCTATAGGTGCCCTAAGGGTACTTAACCCTGTGAGTAATGTTTTGAAGTTAGACGGTGGAAAAGTGGAAGAGTGGCGCGTATCTTCAAAGACGAAGTAGCGATGTTGACTTGTGTCATCGCTTCAATTCTTCGCTCTCACTCCACACCTCACCAAACCGGGACATATGCACCTCGTTTATGTGCGGCGCATCGCGAGGAGTTGAATGGTGATGTTACCTTAAAGTGGAGGGAGGTGATGTGCATGCGATGCATGATGCGATTGCCGTGAAGTGATGCGCTAAAGCTGTCAGGAGGTAGAGGAGAGTGTGTAGAAGGGGATGGGTGTGTTGTTTGCGTGGAAAGGAGGGCGTGGGAGCGAGAGGAGCGATGGATGTGTTTGATGAAACTGCCATTGGGATTGCGATCGCTTTCCTAATTGGAGGGAAGAGAGAGGGGTGTTGTGGGATGTGAGTGCTTACCTGAATGAGATGAAAGGAGAAGGAGAGGGGGTGAGTGGTGGGGTGTCGAAGTGTTGGGTGTGTGTGTATGGGTATTGTGTGGTGGTGAGAGGGTGTTGTGCGTCAGAAGTGTGATAAAAGTGAAGAGGGAGTGAAGGTAGATGTTTTGAATGTGAGTCATGTTTTGCGTAGATGAGCGATTTGGCTAATGTACATGCACATCGAATTTGCGAGAAAGTGAAATTCCATGTGGTGTTGCACTTGTAGCAATAGTTTAAACCCATTTCTGACCCAAAATGACCAACATGATGTCAAAATGATAGTCAAAAGAAGAGAATCAGTTAACTTTGAAGCGAAATATCTCGATGAGGAGGCGAGCTACGACTCTCCAATTTGGCGTGGAGATAGAGGACCGTGCGCTCTTTCATTTTGGTGCCGCGTCCCAGGGGGCGCCTCTGCCCTCAACGTTCATTGCCTATTCGAAGCGGGCAGAGCCCGCTTCTCATAAGCAATGCGTTGAGGCGAGGCGCCGGGGTGTACTTGCCCGCGCATGCGCGGGCTGCGTACACTTCCCGGCCCCCCCGTACTTTAACCCCCATTTTTCCCCCCCTCCTCTCCCCTCCTTTCTTTTCCTTCCCTCCTCTCTCTCTTCTCCCTCCTCTCTCGCACCATCAGCTGGTGTGCCTGAGCTCACGTGGCGTAGCCACGCAAGGGGTACCAATGGAACCCCAGCCCCGCAGGGCCGCTCTCGGAGGGATGTACGTGTCTACACCCCACGGCGCACCACTCCTGATGGGGAGACTTCCGTCTCCACGAGGAGGAGGGAGAACGAGTGAGGAGAAGGAAAAGGGAATGACTCAGGGAGTACTGTCATTCCACGGTGCTCTACTCTCCATGATCGAGCCCTTCTTCTTCACATTTCGTCCCACTTCGTTCACTTTCGTTCAATTGGAGGTGAGTGAGAGTGTGAGTGATGTGATGTGATGTGATGTGAGAAGACCTCTTGTGATGGGGTCGTCTCACTCTCCTGACCTTGCTCAAGGGTCACACACCACACTCACTTCACTCAATGAGTCACTCAATGGCCCCGCAGGGACGCTCTCGCCTTCCTAAGAGTGTCCCATTGGGTCCCATTGGGTCCCATTGGGTGTTATGAGGGATGGATGGGGTCTCTATCCTGTGACTGTCGCCCTTCAGTCACGTCCTCTCATCCAGAGTCACACACCCCATCCTCTGACTGTCGCCCTTCAGTCACTCCCTCCACTCACACCACTCACTTCATTCCCTCTCACGCTCTTCACGACTCATAACCCTATAGGGAACCCTCTCTGAGGATGAGGATGAGGAGTGTCAGCCTCGCAGAGGCGCTCTACGTGAATGAAGGCACTGTCTCACCTAGCTCACTCCATTCTGCCCTTCATTCACTCTCTCACCTAGCTCACTTCCTTCCTCTCCTCGTTGCCTCATTTGCCTCCTAAGGGTCTCGTAAGAGTCGTTCATCGCGTGAGAGGGCTGATGTCCTCTTCACTCACCTCGCCCCAACTCACTTCACTCTCACTGAGCGTCACCGTCAGTCCCAATGGGTCCCAATGGGTCCCAATGGGTCTTAATGGCCCCGCAGGGCCGCTCTCGGCGTGTAAGCGCTCCAGCTCACTCCAAGCGCTCTCTTCACGCTCCTCAACCCTCTCGTCGTGCTCACCATCATCCACGGCTCTGAGGGTCTTCATCCACCCTAATGGCCCTAATGGCCCCACATGCCCCACTGGCCCCGCAGGGACGCTCTCGACGCTCCACAGCCCTCAAGACCACTCCAGCTCACTCCAGTGGTCTCTCAGAGCCCTCTAGCTCACTCTCGTGACTTCGCTCTAAGTCACTCTCTTCCAGGGTCTTCATCAACCCTCAAGCCCCGCAGGGACGCTCTCGGCGTGTTGAACGCTCTAATCGCGCTCCAGATCGTTCCAGAACGCTCTAGCTCACTCTGGTGACCTCGCCCTAAGTCACTCTCTCTGAGGGTGTTGATGAACCCTCACGTCCCTCACGCCCCACTGGGTCCCACATGCCCCGCAGGGCCGCTCTCAGCGCTCCACGCGCTCTATTCACGCGCCAGAACCCTCTCACAGCGCGCCAGATCCTTCGAGTGACTTCGCCCTAAGTCACTCACTCTCGCCCCTAAGTCATCCTTGAGGGTGATGATGAACCCTCATGTCCCACTGGCCCCGCAGGGCCGCTCTCGACGCTCTGAGCGCTCTATTCACGCGCCAGATCGTTCCAGAGCCTTCTAGCTCACTCTGGTGACCTCGCCCTAAGTCACCCTTCTTCGCCCCTAAGTCATCGCTCCATCTCACTCTCGCCCCTTACTCACAACCCTAACTCACTCTCTTCCTCAAGCCCCGCAGGGCCGCTCCACGCGCTCTATTCGCGCTCCACGCGCTCTATTCGCGCTCCACGCGCTCTATTCGCGCCTCACCACTCGAGTGACCTCGTCCCAAGTCACTCTCTCGCCCCTAACTCACTCTCTTCGAGGGTGATGAAGAGCCTTCATGCCCCGCAGGGCCGCTCTCGGCGTCCTAAGCGCTCTAATCACGCTCCAGACCACTCCAGACCACCTGAGTGACCTCGCCCTAGGTCACTCCAGTCCCAGCTCACATCACCCTAAGTCACTCATCATCGCCCCTAAGT
>OIEM01001143.1_pt1 | contig 11787 bp, 10 predicted proteins | sample 1581761 | NCBI WGS metagenome assembly OIEM01 (sample SAMN01760978, study PRJEB22395) | human gut metagenome | reverse complement strand
GCTGGGCCTGATGATACCGGGTGCGGGCGGTGACCCGCAGCGGCCCGGTCAGCGCCGGAATGGCGATCCAGTTCACATCCTCTGCGTAAACGATGCTGTCAAACAGTTCGCTTTCCGGCCCGACGGTGACGGTATTGGCCTGCATATCCTTGCCGCAGACGTACACCGGCGCACCCAGTGCGAGGCCAAGCCCCTTGCGCTGCCCCAGCGTGTAGCGCACTGCGCCGCTGTGGGTGCCCACCACCTTGCCGCTCCGATCCAGAAAATCCCCGGCAGGGTAGTGCTTGCCGGTAAACTGCTCCATAAAGCGGGCATAGTCGCCGTCCGGCACAAAGCAGATATCCTGACTGTCGTGCTTTTGGGCGTTGATAAAGCTGTGCTCCTGCGCGATCTCTCGTACCTCAGTCTTGTGCAGCGCACCCAGCGGCAGGCGGATATGTGCCAGCTGCTCCTGCGTAAGGTTATACAGCACATAGCTCTGATCCTTGGTCGGGTCGAGTCCTTTCCTGAGGATAAAACGTCCTGTCTCCGGATCCTGCTCTCTGCGTGCATAGTGACCGCTTGCGATATATTCACAGCCAAGTTCTCTTGCCTTATCGAGAAGGGCGGAGAATTTCAGGAAACGGTTACAGTCGATACACGGGTTCGGTGTGCCTCCGTGAAGATAAGTATCTGCGAACTTATCGATGACGCTTTCGTGGAATTTCTCCTGCATGGGAAATACGTAATAAAGCATGCCGAGACGTGCGGCAACACTTCTAGCATCCTCTGTATCGGAAGGAGTACAGCATGCCCGGTGTCCAGGATAGCTGCACTGTGGATTATCATAAAGCTTCAGAGTGGCACCGGCGCAGTCGTAGCCCTGCTGAACCATCAGATAGGCTGCAACACTGGAATCAACACCGCCGCTCATGGCAATGATCGCTTTTTTATTCATAAATTTTTCTCCTGTTGATTGTAGATTGGATTGTAGAGTGATTTAATTTATGGTATCATTATAAGAAATCAGTGTCAAGCAATGAGGAGACGCGCTCCGGGAAAAAATAAAAAATGTGTTGACATTGTGAATGAGACATGTTATATTCAACCTATCGGAGAAATAGGTAATACATTTTCCGGAAGAAATTTATCTAAAATAAGTAAAAAGGAGGAAGAATCATGTTTACAGGAAATGCAGTTCAGAGAGAAGTCATGTGTATGATGGATCAGGAGATGTGTATGGACATGTGCATGTCTATGTTTTGCTGTACTTCTATGTATCGGATACTTCCTGAGATATCTGCCGACCACGTATAAGAGATGACAGATACCGAGATGTAAATAAAGCATTTTTTAATGCCGGACAGATTGCATGAACAGGGAGGATCCAGAGGACTTCCTGTTATTTTTTTATGAATAAGAGTTCCGGGAACGGATAGACACATGCAGGAGGTCGCAGCCACTTACAACTTAATAAAGAATAAACAAAAAAATCAAAAATAAAAGGAATAAGAGAGGGAAAGAACTATGAAAGCAAAAAAGATCATCACATTATCACTTACAGCAGCACTGGCAATCGGAGCACTCACAGCAAACGGCGTGATCGTAAGCGCTGACGCAGAGAAAGGAACCATCAAAGTAGCAGCTTCCGCAACACCACACGCAGAGATCCTTGAAGAAGCAAAACCGCTCCTTGAGGCAGAGGGATGGGATCTGGAAGTTACTGTATTTGATGACTATGTACAGCCAAACCTTGTAGTAGAGAGTGGTGATTTCGATGCAAACTACTTCCAGCATATTCCTTATCTGGAGAGCTTCAACGAGGAGAAAGGTACCCATCTGGTAAATGCCGGCGGTATCCATTACGAGCCCTTCGGACTGTATCCCGGAACTGAGACCAGCTTAGACAACATTGACAATGCAACTATCGCAGTACCCAACGATACCACCAATGAGGCACGTGCTCTGTTACTGTTACAGGATAACGGTTACATCACCCTGAAGGATGGTGTGGGTCTGACTGCTACTACCAAGGATATCGTAGAGAACCCTCACAACATCACCTTCGTAGAGCTGGAAGCAGCACAGGTTCCCAGAACCCTTCCAGAGGTATCCTTCGGTGTCCTGAACGGCAACTATGCTATGGAAGCAGGCCTGACTGTTGCAGACGATGCTCTGCTGTATGAGAGCGATGATTCCGAAGCAGCCGCTACTTATGTAAATGTAATCGCTGTTAAGGAAGGCAACGAGAATCTGCCTAAGATCAAGGCACTGGTAGATACCCTGAAGTCCGATGAGATCAAGCAGTTCATCAACGACAATTATAACGGTGGCGTTATCCCTTACAAGTAAGGTGAAGTGCCAGTAAAGTAATGCGAAAATCCGGAGAGCATTCCGAGGAATGGGAGGAGATTTTTCCGAACAGCATTCGAGTGGATGCTCTCCAGATTTTTCTGTTGTTTCCACAAATCCTATATGAACTATAGGAAAAAGAAAAATAAAGAAAAAATAAGGTAGAATCTGTGGAAACCATAGAAAGATCGGAGCAGTTTTGAACTGCTTTGGAATAAGCAGGCTGATATTAAAAGTGAAACAGAGCAGGAAGATGCTCGGAAATGAGGATAGGATGAAAATTTCAACCAAAGGAAGATATGCAGTACGTGTCATGCTGGATCTGGCATTGAACAACAACGGAGAGTGTATCAAGGTAAAAGAAATTGCTGCCAGACAGGGGATTTCCGAAAAGTATCTGGAGCAGATCATTGCTGTTTTGAACAAGGCAGGTTATGTAAAAAGCGTCCGTGGTGCCCAGGGCGGTTATCGTATTGCCAAGGATCCGGCAGATTTTACCGTAGGAATGATCTTACGACTGACGGAAGGCTCACTGGCCCCGGTGGCATGTCTGGAGGAAGGCGCTGACATCTGCGAACGATGTGATACCTGTGAGACTCTGGAGGTATGGCAGGAATTGTATGATGCAGTGAACAAGGTAGTGGACGGAGTCACCATTGCGGATCTGGTGGAACGACGGAACAAGCGCCTGGAGAATCTGGATTACTCCATATAAAGATAGGAATAATAGAAGACAATAACGCAGCCCGACAGGAGATCCTGCCGGGCTGTTTTTTGGGTTTGCAAAGAATGAAAGGGGGTCATTCCTGCAGAAAATGTTAACCGGGGGAATGAATGGTTAACAACTCAAGTATATCGAGAGAACTGCCCATTGTCAACGAATGCCGTATGTCGGTTGACAAACTTTCATCGACAAATATCGCGTAATTCGGATTTTTCATACATATAGTTATAAAAACTACATAAAACAGCATAAAACACCACGAAATGAAATATAATAACAAAAACTCATTGCTTTTTACTCCACAACGTGGTAAGCTAAACTCTGCAAACAAGTAGAAAGGTGTATGCGAGAATGAGCGAAGCATTTCATATTATATCAGACGGTTCCTGTGATCTTCCCATGGAGATGACCAAAGAAAAAGACATTACGGTAGTTCCTTTTTATGTATCTTTTGAAGAGGGGAAATACCAGAAGGAAATGATAGAGATCGGTGTCCGTGAGTTCTATCAGGAAATGGTGGATCACCCGGATGTATATCCGAAGTCTTCCATGCCTTCCGTGCAGGATTATGTAGATGCATTTCTTCCTTTTGTCAAGGCGGGAATTCCCATCATCTGCATCTGTATCACAACCAAGTTCAGCGGCTCCATGCAGTCTGCTCTGAATGCAAAAGCGATCCTGGAAGAGGAATATCCCAATGCACAGATTTATGTCTGCGACTCTACTGTGAATACCGTATTGCAGGGCATCTATGTATTGGAAGCGGTACGCCTTAGAGATGCGGGGAAGAGTTACCAGGAGAGTATCGATCGCCTGAATGAGATCAAGAGCTCCGGCAGAATCTTTTTCACCGTAGGAAATATGGAATATTTAAAGCACGGCGGACGTATCGGCAAAGTAGCCAGCGTGGCCGGCAGCCTGCTTGGCATCAAGCCCATCATTACCTTAAAAGAGGGAGAAATCTTCCCCTCCGGTATCGGCAGAAGCCGTCGCAAGACGGTAGATAAAAATATCGATCTGCTGTTAGCATATTTTGCAGAGGAAAAGGCAGATATTGCCAATTACAACGTCTGCGTGGGATATGGCTACGATTATGAAGAAGCCGTAGAGTTCCGCGACAGACTGGCAGGCAGACTGAAAGAAAAGGGATACGACATCGACACCATTCCCATCTTCCAGATCGGTGCCACCATTGGCGTACACACCGGACCTTATCCGTTGGGAATCGGTGTCGTGAAGAGAGCTATTTAAAATTTATTTCACCCTGGCAGGCATTTAATAATTCCTGCACATTTTCAAAAGCATAGTCCGGCAGATATTGGGTATTCGGCTCCCCCTCGGGAGTCAGAATATCCTTTTTTTGTGCCTCGCCGGTGAAGAGAACACAGGTGTCCACACCACCGTTGATGCCGCAGGCAATATCGGTGTACAGACGATCGCCAACCACCAGAGTCTCCTCGGGAGTGAAGCCGGAGACTTCAAGGCAAAGCTTTACGACCTCTTTGCTGGGCTTGCCCAGATAGATGGGCTGTTTGTCTGTGGTGGCGGTGATCATGTCGCAGATGGCACCGCAATCGGGGATAAAGCCGAAGTCGATGGGGCAGCGCAGATCCGGGTTGGTGCCGTAGAAAGGAACATCCTGGGTGAATAAAATCTTGCAGACTTCGGTAAGCTTTGCATAATTTAATTCACTGTCATAGGCAACGACCACGCAGTCAATGCTGTCCTCGCAGACCTCGGTTACCCAGAGGCCATTCTTTCGCAGTTCCGCCACAAAGGAAGCGGTTCCCAGAACGAAGATTTTCTTGTCTGCATAATTCTCCTTCAAAAAACGCAGCGTCATATAGCCGGAGGTGATGAACTGATCCTCCGTGCTGTCCAGGTGAAATGCATCGTGGAATTTTTTCACATAGTCCAGTCCGCTTTTTGTGGAATTGTTGGTAATGTAATAAGCCCTGCCGCCGATGGCCTGAATGTAGCGGAGAAGATCCGCACTTCCCTCATACAAGGTATCGCCTACGGCAATGGTGCCGTCGATATCGAACAGGAAAAGCTTTTTATCTTTCAGACGAGCCAGCTTTGCGGCATCGCTGTAAATGTGCTTCGGGTCAAAAGTATCCATAATTATCCTCATTTCTAAGCATCAAACGCTCAGGTTCATGTTAGCAACGAATATCCCCACTGTCAAGGAAAAGACAGCTTCTGGAGGGAAACGTGAGTGGAATTGCGGAGGCATTTATGGTATGATAGGCATAGGCATGAGCTGTGTTGCCTGGGGCTCTTATGGAATTCGACGGATTGCATACAAGATTGCGTAAGGGACATGGGAAACAGGATGAAGCGATTTAACGACTACAATTAAAAAGGACAACATTACGGTTATGGACGAAAAGAAAGATAAAGGTTTACAGGGAAATGAGAAAATAGAGGAGGCAATTCTGGCATTACAGCAGGAGCCGACAGAAAAACTTCTGGCGCATGCCCTGACGGTGGTGCGCAGACGTATGCGGGAGCAGGGACAGCTTATCGTGGCGGTGGAACCGCCCTCAGCAGATGTGCAGGAAGCGGTGACACAGGCCGCCGGAACTGCCATGCGCCTGCAGGCGGTGCAGACCTCCGATGGGAAAAAATGGTGGTCGGCCTTCACCGGATTTGAGGAAGAATTAAAGGGAAGCGGCAGCGTAATGTCCACTTTTCTCACAGATATGGAGCAGCTGTTCCGCATGACGTTGACTGCCGATGGTATCGAGGGTGTGATCCTGAATCCCTGGAACCGGACGTTGATGTTGGACAAGCGGTTCCTGCATATTATTCTCGGAGAATAGCAAAAGAGGGAGAAGCGGAGCATGACAGAGAGCTATGAACTGCCCGTGCTTTTTACGGACGATGAATGCAAGGCTTATGCCGCATGGGGCATGAAAAAAGAAAAAGTACTGATGCCGTTTGCCCTGATCACTATACTGATCTATATGGTAGCAACCGTGCTGGTAGTGATGAAGGTCTGGGGTGTGCGGGAGAGTGACCATCTGCTGTTCCAGATGCTGTTGTGGGGTGACTGGATTCCGGAACTGACGGGAGCGCTGGCGTTTTTCATGACGATCCTGTTGCTGGGACCGTTGAACTTTATACTGGATAAATTATGGAAAAAACCGGCAGAGCCCATGTGGCTGTGTGTAGTACCGGAGGGTGGAACTGTGAAGGTCACTGCCGTGAGAGGTCTGGAAGGTAATCCCCGGACACCGGCAGAGATCTATCCACTGACGGAACTGGAAACCTTTTTAAACCCGGCGGACAACACGATCTGCTATCAGAAGAAATGGTATCGGATCGGGGAAAATACCATAGAAAATATTTATCCGCCGGAAAAACAGCATCCATGGATGGATCACCCGGAAAATAAAGCCAGCGGCATCATCGATGTACAGAGACTTATGGAGATCCTGAAAGGGTACGAAGCGTCTTTGAAGGCTGCCCGGAAGGAATGTGAATGGATGGAAAAGCACGGCGGATAGAACGAATAGATGACAGAAAAGCGGATAAAAATTATGACCGGGATAAGATAGCATAAGACAAATCAGGAAATAGGCAGACAAAATGATAACAATCAGAAAATTTGAAGCAAAAGATGTAGCAAGAATGGCAGAAATCTGGAATCAGGTGGTAGAGGATGGCGTGGCATTTCCTCAGGAGGAAGGACTGACAGGGGCAGAAGCCGCAGAATTTTTTGCCGCACAGACGGTAAGTGCTGTGGCAGAGGATGAACAGGGCAATGTGAAGGGACTATATATTCTGCACCCCAACAATATCGGCAGAGTAGGGCATATCGCCAATGCCAGCTATGCAGTGGACAGAGCCTGCCGGGGAGAGCATATCGGCGAACTGCTGGTAAAAGACTGTCTGGAGCAGGCAAAAGCAAACGGTTACCGCGTATTGCAGTTCAATGCGGTGGTGGCTTCCAATATCCATGCGTTCCATCTATACCAGAGACTGGGATTCGTGGATCTGGGCGTTATTCCGGGAGGCTTCCTCAATAAGGACGGTGTCTACGAGGATATCCATGTGATGTACCATAATCTGGTAGAAGATTAAAAAGATGTGACTTCCGGTGATAAATTATTTAGATTGCAGATGGTGTCCTGAAAATGGGACAAAAAATATAGATAATAACAGTAGGACTGACAGGAAAGGGAAAATATGAAACTGATTTCATGGAATGTGAACGGGCTGAGAGCCTGCATGCAGAAGGGATTTCTGGATTTCTTTCAGGAAACGGATGCAGATATTTTCTGCTTACAGGAGACAAAATTGCAGGAGGGACAGATCGCACTGGATCTGCCCGGATATCATCAGTATTGGAATTACGCAGAGAAAAAGGGCTATTCCGGCACTGCAATTTTTACAAAGGAAGAGCCCATACAGGTGACTTACGGCATCGGCGTGGAGGAACATGACCATGAGGGCCGGGTGATCACTGCAGAGTATTCGGAGTTCTATTTTGTGACAGTCTATGTACCGAACGCCCAGAGAGAGCTGACGAGACTGGAATACCGCATGCAGTGGGAAGCGGATTTCCTGGCGTATCTTAAGAAGCTGGAAGAGAAAAAGCCGGTGATCTATGCGGGAGACCTGAACGTGGCGCATCAGGAAATCGACCTGAAAAATGCGAAGACCAACCGTGGCAATGCGGGCTTCACTGATGAAGAGAGAGCCTGCTTTTCGAAGGTACTGGAGAACGGATTTATCGATACGTTCCGCTATTTTTATCCGGACCTGACCGGGGTGTATTCCTGGTGGTCTTATATGTTCCAGGCGAGAGCAAAAAATGCCGGATGGAGAATTGATTATTTCGTGGTATCGGAGTGTCTGAAAGACCGGCTGGCGGATGCGAAGATCCACACGGAAATTTTGGGATCGGATCATTGTCCCATTGAACTGGATCTGAAATAAACGGACAGCATAACGGAGGAGACTTATGAGCTTACGTTTCTGTTTTGGCCCTTCCGGGTCGGGCAAAAGCCACAGAATCTATGAAGAGATCATGCAGCGGGCGGCAGAGGAACCGGGCAGGAATTTCCTGATCATTGTGCCGGATCAGTTCACCATGCAGACCCAGAAGGATCTGGTCATGCGCAGTGACCGGGATGGCATCCTGAATATCGATGTCCTGAGCTTCGGCCGACTCAGCCACCGCATTCTGGAGGAAGTGGGGACCAAAGAGATGCCGGTACTGGATGACACCGGCAAAAGCCTGGTGCTGCAAAAAGTGGCGGCGGATCTGAAGGAACAGCTTCCGGCCATGGGAAGTCTCCTGCACAAGCAGGGCTATATCCATGAGGTGAAAAGTGCGATCTCCGAGTTCATGCAATACGGTATCAGCACACAGGATATGGACAAGCTGATCACCAGTGCACAGAAGCGTGGCGCGCTGGCCATGAAACTGAAAGACTTAAAGACTCTGTACCGGGGCTTTCAGGATTATATCAGGGATCATTTTATCACCACCGAGGAGACACTGGATGTACTGCGCAGATCCCTGTCCAAATCAAAGATCTTAAAGGGCAGTGTAGTGGTGTTTGACGGCTTTACGGGATTTACTCCCATACAGAACCGGCTGATCCAGGAACTGATGCGCGTGTGCGCAGAGACCATCGTTACCGTGACCATTGGAGTGGGAGAGGATCCGTATAAAATGGATGGTGAACAGAAGCTGTTCCATCTGAGCAAGAAGACGGTGGCGGATCTGGAAAAGCTGGCAGCGGAGGCAGAGGTAGAGCGGGGAGAGGATCTCTTTGTCAAGGGGGGGCCAAATCGCTTCGCCAAGGCACCGGCATTACACTATCTGGAACAGAATCTGTTCCGGTATCAGTATGAACCGTATGCGGGAGAACAGCAAGAGATCCATATGTTTGAAGCCCTTTCCCCCAGAGAGGAAGTCCACCAGACAGCGCTGTACATCCGGCACCTGATCAGAGAGCAGGGGATGACCTACCGGGACATTGCCGTGGTCATCGGAGATCTGGAAGGATACGCTTCCTATGTGGAAACAGAATTCGGACAGCTGGAGATCCCATGTTTCCTGGACCGTACCAGAGGGATCGTGCTGAATCCCATGATCGAATATATCAAGAGCGCATTGCAGCTGTATATTAAGGATTTTTCCTATGATACGGTGTTTCATTTTCTGCGCAGCGGCATGGCGGATATTTCCAGAGAAGAGATTGATGAGCTGGAAAACTATGTGATCCGCACCGGGGCGAGAGGCTATCGGACCTATAGCCGTCTGTTTACCCGCAGAACGGAAGAACTGCAGGAAAATGCGGAGGGGAGCGAACAGGCGGAAGAGAAGACCATGGAGCGTCTGAACCGTATCCGGCAACAGTTCATGGATGCGGTGGAGATTCTGCACATGGGAAGCCAGGAAAAGGCTGGAGACTATGTCAGCCATCTGTACGATTTCCTGGAACAGAATCAGGTGCAGCAAAAGCTTTTGAACTATCAGCAGCAGTTTGAAAAAGAGGGAGACTTATCCAGAGCCAGAGAGTATGCACAGATTTACCGGCTGGTCATGGATCTGCTGGATCAGGTCTATGAACTGTTGGGAGAGGAAGAAATCTCCAGACAGGAATTTGCGGATATTTTAGAGGCCGGTTTCGGCGAGATCACTGTCGGTACGATCCCTCAGAACGTGGATCGTATCGTGGTGGGCGATATGGAGCGAACCCGTCTGAAACAGGTGAAGGTATTGTTTTTCCTGGGAGTCAATGACGGAAATATTCCGAAAAATGCTTCCAAGGGCGGGATCATTTCGGATATGGATCGGGAATTCCTGATTGAATCCGGGACAGAGATGGCACCCAGCCCGAGACAGCAGATGTATATCCAGAGATTATATCTGTATCTGAATATGACCAAGCCCTCAGAACAGCTGTATCTGTCCTATGCCAAGGTAAACAGTGAAGGAAAGGGCATAAGACCGTCCTACCTGATCGATACGGTGCGGAAGCTGTTCCCGGCAATGAGCGTGGAGTATCCCCAGAACCGCAGCCGTCTGGAACAGATCGAGGGCAGACAGGAAGGTGCCAGATATCTGGCGGAGGAACTGCGGGAATATGTGGAAGGAACCCTGCCGGAAGAAGAGAGGCAGGACTTCTATCTCATGTACCGTGCCTACGAGGCGGATGCGGTGGGCAGAGACCTGCTGACCCGGGCGGCATTTCGCAGATACAGGGAGAGCGGTCTGTCCCGGATCGTGGCCAGAGCATTGTACGGACAGCAGCTGGAAAACAGTGTCAGCCGTCTGGAAACTTATGCTGCCTGTGCCTGCAGACACTTTTTGCAATATGGTCTTTCCCTGCAGGAACGGGAAGAATTCGGCTTCGAGGCTTCGGATATGGGTACGGTATATCATGCAGTACTGGAAAACTTTGCAGGAAAACTTGCAGAATCCAACCTGACATGGTGGGATTTTACGGAGGATTTTGCAGCCAAAGCCGTCAAAGAATCCGTGGAAGCCTATGCGGCAACCTACGGGGAGACGGTATTATACAGCTCTGCGCGGAATGAATATGCCATTACCCGCATGAGCAGGATCCTGACCCGCACAGTGCTGACCTTGCAGAAACATTTGAAACAGGGCAGTTTCCAGCCAGATGATTATGAACTTTCTTTCCGGTTTGCGGAGGATCTGGACAGCATTCATGTGGATCTGTCTGAGGACGAGAAGATGCATTTGCAGGGACGGATCGATCGTATCGATGTGTCGGAAGATGCAGAGCATGTCTACGTCAAGGTCATTGATTATAAGTCCGGCAACCGGAAATTTGATCTGGCGGCATTGTATTACGGTCTGCAGTTGCAGCTGGTGGTATATATGAATGCAGCCATGGAGATGGAGAGCCGAAAGCATCCGGACAAGGAGATCGTTCCGGCGGCACTTCTGTATTATCACATCGATGATCCCACCATAGAGACACCGGTGGAGCTCACGGATGAGCAGATCAATGAACAGATCCTTGCAAAGCTTCGTATGAACGGTGTAGTAAACAGTGATCCTGGGGTCGTGGAGCGGCTGGACCGCTATATGCAGGATAAGTCTGTGGTCATTCCGGTGGAGAAGAAAAAGGATGGAAGCTTCAGTGCCAGATCCGGTGTCTTAAGCCGGGAGGAGATGCAGCTGATATCTTCTTATGTAGATGCCAAGATCCGCAGCATCGGGCGGGAGATCCTGGACGGAAAAATAGCAGCCAATCCCTATGAGAAAGGCAATGAAGAGGCTTGTACTTATTGCGCCTATAAAAAGGTCTGCGGTTTCGATGGCAGTATTCCGGGCTATGAGAAGAGACAGCTGGAAGATCTGGATAAGCAGGCGCTGATGCAGCGGATGCAGAAGACCGTGGAAGCTTAGGGCAAAGGGTGCCCGGCGGGAGTGTGTGCCTGACAGGAAGCTCGAAGAGAAAGCACCCGCTGCCCGGAGGAACAGGACGGCAACAGGAGAAAAGAAACAGGAACAGAGGTAGCGTATGGGAATGAATTTTACCCCGGAACAGCAAAAGGTAATCGAACTGCATAACAGCAACATTCTGGTATCGGCGGCCGCGGGAAGCGGTAAGACGGCGGTACTGGTAGAGCGTATCATCCGTATGATCTGTGAGGGGGAGCATCCGGCGGACATTGACCGCCTGTTGATCGTGACTTTCACCAATGCGGCGGCTGCGGAGATGCGGGAGCGTATC
>OIEM01001139.1_pt1 | contig 11801 bp, 9 predicted proteins | sample 1581761 | NCBI WGS metagenome assembly OIEM01 (sample SAMN01760978, study PRJEB22395) | human gut metagenome | reverse complement strand
TACACAGTTATTTGCAGAATAATTTAACGCCTTATATAATGCGTATGAATTTTCGCTAAGAGCAGATGTTATTCCCATATGACGATTGATGATTTCTTCTGCTTCCTCATAGTTGGAAACATATATGTTGCCATCGGGAGTTTCTATTGAATTGCCCAAGAATGAAACAAAGAAAATCCTTGCATCAATATTATCTATTTCGGCTTGTTCAAAAATACTCTTACAAGTAGTTTTAAGCTCCGATTTTGTTTCGTCTAATAAAGACTTATTGGGATATGCAATAAGAACAACATCAATGTACTGTTGGTCTTCCTCAGTGTTCTCGACATTCTCGGTATTTTCAGCTTCTTCGGAATATGTCATTGCACTAAAGAGCATAGGAACTGCTTCATTAGCTGCATTTGCTTCTGCTTCTTCGGGAGCAATGTCAAGACCCTCCAGCCATACCTCCATATCCATAAGGCAGTAGGTGCCAAGCTCGTCAACGTGGGTATAAACCCTGTTGTTCTCAACATCGTGGAAGGTTTCGATAGGCAGGAGCATATTTGTGTCTTCAAAGAATTTGAAAACATTCAGACGCTTTATTCCAACAAATTCATCGGAAAGAGATGTGTATTTGCCGTTTGTATTTGCAGCGGCACTTTCGCTGATGTCAAAATTGATAACAACATCTTCTACCTTTAATCCATCGGTATAAATAAATTCGGGAGTAATGCCAAGGATAGCGTCATTCCTGATAGCATTGGAGTAACCGCTTTCGTGTGATACAAGGTTGTTAGCCGCAACGCCTGCCGCAGTAATATCAATAGATACCTTGAATGGGTTTTCATCTGTGTTTACAGCCGCAAGGTTTTCGGAATCAGCCCCAATATGTTGTACAAAAGTACGCTCCGAATCGGGAACGCCATCGGTAGATGCGCTGTTAGGGTCAAGTCCCAGAGCAATTCCGTCACCGTCTGAAATGCCGTCAGCATCGGTGTCATATTTCAGTGGGTCTGTGTTGTATGTGTTTACTTCATCTGAATCGGAAAGACCGTCCGAATCGCTGTCTGCATTGTTAGGGTCTGTACCAAGCTCGTATTCACGAAGATTATTCAGACCGTCCTTGTCGAAATCTTCATCGCTGTCAGGTACTCCGTTATCATCGGAATCAGCCTTTTTAGGGTTAGTTCCGAGACAGTACACCTCATATCCGTCAGGCAGACCATCTCCGTCTGTATCGGCATTTTCGGGATCGGTTTCAAAATATTGCTTTTCATATACGTCCGGAAGGCCGTCATTGTCCGTGTCGGTTTTATCAGACCAATCAACAGTGTAAACAACAGAAACAACGTTGCTCTCGGCAGTTTTTGCACCTGCTGTCTGCTTGACCTTGAAATACAGAGTATCAAATTCATCGGGAGTATAAATAAACTCGGCGGCATTTTCTACCGTACCGACAGATGTGAAGCTTTCACCGTCAAAGGACATAAGCACATCAAATGTGCCGTTTGGCTTGTTTGTTGTCCACTTTACGGTTATGCTGCCGCTTTCCTCATCATATACTGCTTCTGCTGAAATAGCTATATCCTCAGCAGATTTTACAACAGAAACAACATTGCTTTCTGCGGTCTGTTCGCCGACAGTCTGAATGACCTTGAAATGATATGCGTCAAAGTCTGTTGCAGGAGTATACACAAATTCGGAAACGTTTTCAACCGTACCGACAGAAGTGAAGTTCTCGCCGTCAGCAGACATAAGAATATCAAATGTGCCGTCAGGATTATTTGTAATCCACGATACGGTTACATTATCGGTTTCCTCGTTGTATTCTGCATTTGCGGTAATTTCTATCTTCTCTTCGGGCGGGTCGATGGGAGTAACAGGCGTACCCTCACCGATAATAACCTCGGTAAGTCTGAAATTGCTAAGCAAAGCTTCAACATCAGCAGCCTTTGAGCCGACAAAGCCTATTGTCATAGAACCGTTCGGCTGAACGGGATTTGTCCACATCTCTGCGGCAATTTTATAGGACGTTTCGTTATTTTCAAGCACACGTCCGTTCCAAAGATTGTTGATAGTAAAATTGCTGTCAAAGGACAAAGTCCAAGCTTCGATAGGTGCATCGGAGTTATTGGTAATAACAATATTTCCCTCAACACCTGTATCCCAGGACTTTGTTATATTATATTGTACATCATATCCCTCGGTTTTGTCAACTCTTTTTGAATATATTTCAAAGCTGTCGGGCAAAGCAAGGTCATTGCCGTTTAAAGTGTAGCCGTATGTAACACTTTGGTTCGGAGCAATTTCAAAGTTCCAGCCGACATTTTTGATTACATATTCGTCAGCATTCTGCTCGTAAACACTTGCGTTCCAAAGATTGCTGATTTCGCCGTCTGTATCGTATTTGAGTGCCCAGTTGAGTATAGATTCATCACCTGTATTGGAAACCTTAAGTTCAACGGTCTGTGCTCCGTTCCACTCGTTTGTAATGTTATACTCGACAGAATATCCTTCGTAATTATATGTTGTTTTGCCTGTTTCGGCCGAAACGGGCATAGTTGTAAACAATGACAGTGACATTGATGCTGCAAGCACTGCTGAAATGGTTTTCTTTAGCCGATTTTGAGTTATTTTTCTCATATTCGTCCTCCCAACTTGTGCCATAAAGTGTAGGTATTACACTTTATGGCACGGATTATTTTACTTACTTATCTTTTCTGAACTCCTCAAGTCCCTGAGGAACCTTTGGCTGAGCAAACCAAAAATGACACGCATTGACCGAAATCCCCATTGCAGCAATTGCAGACAAAGCCGCCACCAATGAAACCGCCATTCTGAATAATTTTGATGTTTTTTTCATAATCAACAATTCTTTCGTTTTATAATTTTTCTATATAATTTGATTCAAACATTTGGTAAAACGCTAAACTTCTTAACTCGAATAACATACCCCTGCAAGAACCAAAATAATAGCTGACAAAACTACATCATTTCGTTTTAGCGACAACTCCCTTATTGTCATTCTCAAATTTTAATGATATTATTTCTGAAATCATTCCTGTTGACGATACAATAACTCCACAAGATAGATAAAAAGATATTTCTAAATGTTGAAAAAGTATCATTATAACAACTGTCACGGAAATAATTAAAACAAAAATCAAACTTTTCATTCTAAGTTTTTTCTTGTCATCATTGCTTAATGGCTTATTTGGATGTTCAACAGGAGCAAACAGATAAACCGAAATACAAGAATAAGCTACAGCTAAATATGAAAACAACGGTATTGCATCTATCGTAATAAACCTTATCAAAAAGATAAATGATAAATGAACTGCGATGAGTATCAACATACATCCGATATGAGTTTTAGCGTGGTATCCTCCGGCAGAGCTTCGCATTACTATAAATGCAGTGAAGAATATTAAAGACGGTAAAACAGTATCAGATAAAATTGATATGATCAAAACAATTATTCCATTAACCATAGTAGATAAAAGGATTTCCATACCATAGGCATATATTTCTTGATATTCCGATTTTACAATATTTTGAGCAACAAAAAAACGTGCTGCACTTTTAGCAAGTTTTTCAAGCATAAGCTCCTCACCTCGCTAAGAGTATAGCACGTAATAAATTGTAATTTAAAGACTTTTGTTGTCAACTGTCGATTTTATGTTGTGAAAATGCAAATGAAACCGTTTCTTTTAATGGGAAATACTGTTTTTTATCAGTAATCTCATCACAAAAACCCCGTTATCATATTTGAAATGCAAAGTACCGCCGATTCTGTCAGCAGAAGATTGGATGCTGTGTATTCCATATCCATGAAGTCCTTTTTCAGGCTTTGTACTTATAAGATTTGTAATATCAACTTCAGCAGCCGTATTTGATATTTCAACAAGCATATTTTCATCTATTTCCTTTATGGAAATGCAAATAAATTTTTGAATGTCATTATTTATCTTGCAGCAAGCTTCTATTGCATTATCCAAAGCATTTCCGAATATTCTGCAAAGCTCCATAGAATTTGCATTAAGCGAAGTTTGGATTTTTATCTTTATAATGACCTTGATATTATACTGCTTGGCTGTCTTCATTTTAATATTTATAAGTGAATCAACAGCCTCATTTCCTGTATAGCAGACTGCTGCTGATTTATCTACAAAGCTTGAAAGCTCAGATAAATGTGCTTCTGCAATTTCATATTTTTGTTCGGAAATAAGTTGATTTAGCGTATCAAGTTCATTTTTAAAATCGTGTTTGAGTTTTTTCATTTCCTGATATGATATTTTCAGCGAACGATAATTATCCGCTTCACGTTCAGCAACAGTTTCCATAAAAGAAAGTTTTATTTGCTTTGAATAACCGTCAAAGAAATTAAACATCGAAATATTCATATAAATTATTCCGATTATGGATACGATATATATTATCAATATGTTTGACTCTTCGTGTTCCAACATAGGAATAGTCATTCCATACAGAATAATTATACTTATTATCGGAGTCAAAAGTATGCTGATCCAATACTTAAGCGGCAATTCCCTTACTTTTTTCGTAAGGATTCTCGCCAAAGCGGCTGAAATCCATAAGTACAAAACTTTAGATATAAGCATTCCAATAATTCGCCCTATACCATTTTGAAACAGACTTTCATATGTAAATATATTTGAAACATAAGATATGCCCACAAAGACGGGATCGACAATTAGAATAACTACGATATACATAAATGAATAGAATATTTTGTTTATTATTTTTTCATCATAAAACACTAGGGTAAGAAAAATCAGTAACACAAATGTTACCATTAAAAGCAAACCAGGCATTTCAAATGTGACAGAGCAGAATGCCATAACTACTGCCGCCAACAAATAACCCAATATTTTTTGCCATAGGTAAGTTGGCTTGCTTTTCATCAATTTATTAAAATATATACAGATTATACCCATTTCAGCTAATGCATTAATAAATTCTACCGCATTCCAAATCAAAAAATCACTTCCCCGAAAGATAATTAAGATATTCTTCCACTACTTGATTTTTTATAGTTCTGCCTAATAAAAGAGTTTTTCCGTTTTTTAAAATAATATTGTTTTTATCAATAAATTTTATGAAAGCAGCATTTATCAGAAAACTTTTTCCGACTTTAATAAAACCATCATATCTATATTCGTTTTCAAGTTCGGATAACTTACCGTAAAATGTAAAATTCTGGTCTAAAGTATGCACAACAATTTGCCTGTTAAAAACCTCAAAATATATTATATCCGAAAGAAACGCTGAAAAAGCTGAATTATTATTGCTAAATCTGAATTTTTTATGATTTTGGTTATAATCGTTAAATAATCCTTTAATTTGCTCTTGATACATATAATCAGGCTGCTGCTTTAGTATATATCGTTCAGCCTTAACGTTGTATCCTTGAATTGCGAAATCCTCATGGCTTGTTAAAAAGGCTATCGTAACATTTCTGTCAACACCTCTGATTTTCTCGGCTGTTTCTATCCCATTCAAACCATTCATTTCTATATCAAGAATAATTATATCATATTTATATTTTGTAAATGAACTAAGCAACGCATTTCCACCGGAAAATTTATCAATTGTGCATTCTTCATAATTCAGTATACTCGATAAATGTTTATGCAATTTGTTTAAGAAAATTTCTTCATCATCGCAAATCGCAATCTTCATAATCTCAACCCCTTTTTGTATATTTTACCACAAAACGGAATTGTTTTCAATATTCAGAAAGTGCTTTTGCTGCAAAATTCACATTTTACATATTTTCAATCATCTTGTTTTTTAATTTCTCCCCCTCAACTCATCCGAAAACTCCTTAAGCATATCCCTTTCCCTCTCGCAGTAATGAGAAAACCTTTCAATATCCTCACTTTTCACAGTTTTCGGAAGGGCATTTTTAGTGGTAAGCACAGCCGCACGAACCTCTCCATATTTCTTGTCATATAACTCCAAAGCTTCATCAGAACGGAGCAGCTTTTTTCGATAAGTCCTGCAAGCTCCGGTAAATGCAAGATAGGTCTTTTCAATGGGATTTTGCAGTAATTTCTTACGGCAGTTAGAATTAACTTTGTTGTGATATTTCTTCCTGCACTCTGCACGATTGCAAGTATAAGCTGAACTGCTTGACTTTGTAACCATAAGATTATCGCAGACAGCACAGCGGCTCACGGAAAATCCATACATAATAAGAATATCCGCATACATTTCAAGGAAAGTAAACAAGCCGTTCTGGTTATTCATCCCACACAAATACATAGTTTTCCTGTCACCGTCAGCACCGACAGCCTTTAACACCGATGAGTTGTAGAGGCTGTCGGTGTTGTTGTTTATGGCGGTGAAATAATCAAAATATTTTTTTCTGCGAAGTTCGGAAAGTAAAGCTATATGCTTCTCAGTGTCAGTCTTAAATTGACTGATTCGCTTCTCGGCTTCCTTTAGCAAAAATCCTCTGCCTTTAAGGAGATTTTTCGGGTCATTGTATTTTCTTCTCTCACAGATACATCTGGCGTAAGTGTTCATAACAATAAGGTTTAGAAACATATTAACGTGATTGCCATATTCATAATTATTTGCAATGCTTTCAAGCACAGCATTGTAATTTTCTGCACAATACACCTCAATATTGCTTGCACGTTCATAATCGGCAAGGAAAGTGTCTGTTTCACGGCTGAAACGGATAAGTTTGTTTATGTTTTTGATAATTGAGCCGATTTCATTTGTATGCCGTATAAGGCTGCCCGTCTGATTTTCGGAAAATCCACTTTCTGCCCATAAAATTAAGTCCGCAGAACTTCCGATAACAAAAGTTTCCGTTTTTGCCTTCATATCAATCATAATGCCGACAGATATATCCGCATTATCGTTATCATACATTTTTCTGATAGTGTTTGACATTATCTCACCTCAATAAATTCGTATTGCTCGCACAAAAAATCATCTTAATACAATATATCATTAAAATCCCGAAAAGTCAAGCAAATACGGTATAATACTGCTTTGTATCAAATCGCTCGCATTAGATGTACACGCTGCTCTCTATTCATTTATGCATTGCATTTCCCCACTTTTGAAAAACTTTGTGATAGAATGGAATCATCGCAAGGGACAGCTTGCGAAATAAAATGAAAGGACGTGAGAATATGAACGGAAATGAATTTCCGATGATGCTCACAGCAAATGATTTACAAGCAATGGGATTCCGAAGAGCTATGGTTTACAAAATCCTGAACTCCGCAGATGTACCTGTTGTGAAAATCGGCAACCGCAAATTTATTCAGCGTGATAAGTTCTTTAAGTGGCTGGATAGCAAGGAGGTACAAACTGATGCTGAAACATAACGACATTAACATCGTGGGCATTGACCACGGATTCGGTAATCTGAAAACAGCAAACATTGTTGTTCCGTCAGGCGTAAAGGTGTATGACCTTGAACCGCCCTTGAGCAGCGGACTTATCACTTATGACGGAAAATATATTGCTGTCGGCGGCAATCACAAGGCATTCAATGCAGACAAAACAGAAGATGATGACAACTATTATCTCACACTTTACGGAATTGCAAGGGAGTTCGCTCTTGCAGGATTGACCGAGGGAGATGTTTATCTTGCAGTCGGACTTCCGCTTATGTGGGTATCGTCACAGCGGGATAACTTTTCAAAGTATATCACCCGAAATGAAAATGTTGAGTTTGATTTCAACGGCAGACATTACAAAATTCACATCGTTGGTGTAAAAGTTTATCCGCAGAGCTACTGTGCAGTTTATGATAAGCTGAAAGAAATGGACGGGTACAGTATGATTGCCGATATTGGTAACGGAACGATCAACATTATGAAAGTCAATGACCGAAAGGTTATCAACGATAGCTGCCGCACCGAACGTCTGGGTGTGGGCAGATGCGTAACCAATATTCAGAATGCGGTGATGAACAAATTTCAGAACATCATTGACGAAAGCATTGTCACGAATTATCTTATCGGCAAGCCTGTCACTATCACGAAAGAATATGAGGAGTTGATGAGGATTTGCATTGATGAATATATCCGTGAAGTAATTTCCGTATTCAGAAAGTATGACTACAATCCCGATTTGATGAAGCTCTATGTTGTTGGCGGCGGTGCGGTTGTGATGAAAAGATTTTCACAGCTTACAGACAACGTTACATACATCACAGATGTTTGTGCCAACGCAAAGGGTTATGAGTATATGACCAAGAATTTCTTGAGGAAGAACGGCGTATGAATTTATGGACAACAACGCTCCGTCTTAATCTTGACAAGTCAGACCACAGAAAAGCCTGTGAGATTTTAAAGAAATCAGATATGAGCCATACGAAATTTATCGTTGCTGCTGTTCTTGCTTATGCGGAAGCGGAGAATAACAACAAAATTCTGCTGTCGGAAATTTCAAAAATCATCAAGGCAGAAATCGGAGCAGCATTAAAGAATTGCATTGCCGAGCCAAATAATATTTCCGAAAATGAAAGTCGGATAAATACGAAAGCTGATATTTCTATTCCGACTGCTGTTGACGAAAATGAAAAACCCGCAGATGTTTCACCGAAAGAAAATTCGGAATACGATACTTTCGATGAAAATATTGATATGGATTTTCTTGAAATGTAAAGAAAATGCTTTTGGTGTTATTTTTTCGCAAGTGGTGTAACTGCAAAACACAGCCATTTTAATATCGATTATGGCTTTGGTATCGGAAACGCCCGATTTTAAAGCCGATATATCGGTATTAAAACAGCTGTTAAACAGAGCCGACACCAAAAAAGAATGCATTTGATACTGCAATATGCAGTGTTGAAAACGGTACAAAGTGATACTGCATACAAGATTAGTTCTAAAAAAGGGCATTAATTAAACTGCATTCCAATAAATCAAAATGGAACTAACACCAATTCGGAATCTTCCCAAGAAACAAATGCTGCCGTATTGCAGAAAAAACAACGATTTTTAGGCACTTCGGCAGATATTCTCAACGGTTGATAATATTTTCAACCAAGTTGAAAATGGAGAGAAGCGGCAGAGGTTAACAGGGGGAAGAATTTGTTTGGAAGCTCCCCGCAAGCGTAGATTAAGTCTGGACTTAATCGTATCAAACGCCATAGAATAGGCGTTTGGCAGGGACAACCCTGCAACCCGAATAATAAAATACAGGAGGTATCAGAATGAAGGATAAATGGAATGATTCGAGAAAAAACGGCAGACGTCACAACAGATTTGATGTGAAGCTTACCGATGAGGAGCTTGCTGTCGTAAAAAGAAAAGCTGAATTTGCGAAAATGCCTGTGGGAAGATTTCTTCGGGTTATGGCGGTCAAGGGAGAACTCAAATATTTCGACCTGAAAGAAATTCTCGCCCTTAAAAGGGCGTTGGAGTCAATCGCCAACAATGTCAATCAAGTTGCAAAGGTTGTGAACTCCACAGGCTCGGTTTATCAGAAGGACATCGAGGAATTGCAGGAGGAATTCAAGTATTTCAAGAAAGCAATCAAAAATTATCTTTTTGTAATTTCTCCGACTTTTATTACGTGAGATTTTTATTTTCAAGGTCGAGAAAGAAAAGCAAATTGCAATTTCACAATAATCATAATTTAATAACGGCATTCCGAATGAGAGGAATGGAACAGCGAATGAGAGCTAAAGAACAGATTTTTGTCTGTGCTTTGGCTCTCTTTTTTATACAGAAATGAAAGGAATATATAACTATGAGTGAAAAAATTTCGGAAAACAGCTATGACGGCATAAGGGTAACAGTACATATTCCCTTGAATGTCAAGCGAGGATAAAAAGCAGAGAAAGATAAATCAGATATATGATATTCTCACCGAACACAATGGCGGTGATGAGGATAAGAACGCTGCTCCCGAAAAAACGGCATAAGAATTTTTAAAACATTGCTTTAAAGTGTTGAATTACTATGCCGATTATGCTATAATGAATTTACAACGTATAATCGGCTTTCATTTTATGGAGGTTGATTTTAATGAGCAAATTTACAGCAATCTATGTACGCCGTTCGGTGAGCGACAAGGACAAGGGCAACAATTCCTTATCCATTGATGCTCAGCGTGAGGAATGTATCGGATATGTGGGAGAGGAGGCAGATTACAAGGTCTACTGCGATGATGGAAAGTCTGGCAAGGACGTTTATCACAGACCCGAATTTATGCAGATGATGTCAGATGCCAAAGAAGGTCTGATTGATAAAATCGTGGTTAAAAAATACGACCGTTTCAGCAGAAATATGCGTGAATACCTTAACATTACCGATGAACTGGACAGGTATGGTGTTGGCGTTATTTCACTTTCTGAGCCGTTCAACACGGAAACAAAAGAGGGCAGAATGATGAGAAACAATCTGCTTAATTTTGCTGAATTTGAGCGTGAAACAATTGCGGCGAGAGTTAAGGATGCTTACAGCACAAAGGCTGTGGAAACGGGATTTTATCAGGGCGGTAAAATGTTCTTCGGTTTTCAGTCAAGCAGGCAGACTATCAACGGAAAAACAGGTTCGGTACTTGTTCCGAGCGAAGCGGCACAGACAGTTATTGCGGCTTATGGGATATACAAAAATCCCGATACGTCTTTAGCTGATGTGTTAAATCATATCAAAGAGCATAAGCTTCCGTCCTCTGCAGCGGAAAGTGCAGGTGTAAAGCACAGATGTATGGACAGAAGCGAGATTTCAAGGATACTTGAAAATCCTTTGTATGTTCGTGCCGACAAAAATGTATATGCTTTTTTCTTAGCAAGGGGATATACAATGATTGATGATATTGATGCTTATGACGGAGTTCACGGTCTGATGTGGCACAAGTGCAATGAGGAAGACAGATTTATAAAGGTTGGCTATCACGAGGGTCTGGTTGATGCGGAAACGTGGCTTGCGGTGCAGGATAAAAAATCTCATAATCACAAAATTCCTCAGTCGAGGGGACATATAAAGTCGTGGCTTGTGGGACTTGTCAAGTGCGGACACTGCGGCAAGGCGTTGTTGATTACATACAACAAAAATGCTGACAGGTCAAAGATTTGGAGATATTACAAATGCACAGGGGTTAAAACAGTCAAGGGCTGCAGTAAAAAAAGCGAGCGATTGAAGCTTCGTCCCGATGATGTGGAAAAAGCAGTTTTTGAAGCAATGAAGGCTCATATCGCAGAGTTTGAGGTTGCAAAGAACAGTAATCGGAATAAATCCTCCGAGGCTGAAAAAATCCGTGCCGAGCTGCTCCGCATTGAAACGGACAGCAGGAAGCTGATTGACAGGCTCATTGATGCAGACGATGTTCTTTTTGGATATATTCAGAACAAAATCAGCGAGCTTCACGCAAAGAAAAACGAGTATGAAAAGCAGCTTTTATCCATTGAACGCAGGGTTAAAAAGATTGATACCAAGCCTATTCTTGACCCTCTTAACAGGTGGGACGAGCTTACAATGGAAGAAAAGAACGCTCTTGCCAAGATTATGATTGACAGGATCGATATTACCGATGAGGATGGTATATCTATTCATTTCTGTTTTTGATAAAAAAATCCGTCGGAGATGTGTTTTTCTCCGACGGTGAATTTGGGAATTTTTAATGAATAGCTTGTGATTATGGGCGTATCGGACATCAATATTATGAATTTCATTTAATTTTAAGGGGCTGCCGCATTTAAGCTGCGACAGCCCCTTTTATTATAATGCCGATTATTTTTCATTCTTGTCGCAGTATGCGATTCCCAGACCTACTGTGGACATATAGCATCTGCCGTAAACGTTCATATCGCCCACAAC
>OIEM01001129.1_pt1 | contig 11843 bp, 10 predicted proteins | sample 1581761 | NCBI WGS metagenome assembly OIEM01 (sample SAMN01760978, study PRJEB22395) | human gut metagenome | reverse complement strand
TGCTCCAATACGCCGATCTTGAGAAGAAGGTCGAGGATGTTCACAGCTCCTATGATCGTACCGGCAAGGAACTGAAAGTCGTTGAAGCACGTCTGCGGGAAGTCCAGCCGCTTATTAAAAACATCTCCAACTACCAGCGCCTAAAACCCGTATATGACGCCTTCCAGAAGGCGAAAGACAAGCCGAGCTTCAAGGCAAAGCATGAAGCCGAACTTGTGATCTTTGAGGCGGCGCGGAGTACGCTGCTTGCCATGCAGGGCGATGAAAAACTGCCGAGCTTGAAGACACTGAAAGCGGAACAGCAGCGACTTCTTGACGAGCAGCAGCGACTCTATGATGAACGTGCGAAGCTCAAAAAAGAAGTAAAGCAAATAGAGACGATCAAGTCTAATGTTGATACGTTTCTCGCTCCTTCTGCTGACCATGACCGTGATCATCTGCGCAGCACACAGCGCGAATAATCTCTTCAAAAGCAGGGCATCTTCTGTTGACCGGAGATGCCCTGCATCCTTGAGAGAAGGTTCGAGAAGTTGAAACTTTTTCTTTAATTTCTGCATCAACGGATTGCTTTTGAGAATGAAATCCGGTATAATATTATAAGCGATGTTGAATGCAAGCAAGCGAAAGGATGGTTGCCGTGCGCATAAGCTATAAGAAACTATGGATGCTTCTTCTGGAACGCGACATAAAGAAGGCTTCTCTACGACATGAAGTAGGGCTGTCTGCCGGAACATGGACAAAACTGAATAAGGGGGAAGAAGTGTCCCTCTCTATTTTGCTGCGCATTTGTGATTACTTGAACTGTGACATCGGAGATATATGTGAGGCTGTGCGAACGGACAAGAACTGAGTCCGGTTTTTCGTACAGCTCTTTTTGTAAAATAGTAAGTGTGAAACTATAACTTTGGAGGTTGCTGAAATGGCTGAGAATAACACAAGCAATATCGGCTTTGAAAAACAAATCTGGGACGCGGCTTGCGTCCTGCGCGGAAACATCGACGCATCCGAATACAAGTCCGTCGTTCTCGGATTGATTTTCTTGAAATACATTTCTGATCGCTTCGAGGCAAAGTACAAGGAACTGGTTGAAGAAGGCGATGGATTTGAAGAGGATCAGGACGAATACACTGCCGAAAACATATTCTTTGTCCCTGAGAATGCACGATGGAGTGCGATTGCTGCTGCCGCTCACACGCCGGAAATTGGCACGGTAATTGATGATGCAATGCGCAGTATTGAGAAAGAAAACAAGCGCCTCAAAGATATTCTTCCTAAGAACTTCGCCCGTCCAGAGCTGGACAAGCGGCGTCTTGGTGAAGTGGTTGATCTCTTCACCAACATTCAGATGATCGAGCATGGGAGCAGCAAGGACATTCTCGGTCGTACATACGAATACTGTCTCTCCAAGTTTGCTGAACAGGAAGGCAAACTTGCCGGTGAGTTCTATACTCCCTCTTGTGTCGTGCGTACCCTTGTTGAAGTATTGCAGCCGTTTAATGGACGTGTTTATGACCCGTGCTGCGGCTCTGGCGGTATGTTCGTTCAGTCCGCAAAGTTCATCGAAAATCACGGCGGCAACATCAACAAGATTTCCGTTTTTGGTCAGGACTCCAACCCGACCACATGGAAGATGGCGCAGATGAATCTTGCCATTCGCGGTATTGAAGCCGACCTCGGCAAGTTTAATGCGGACACGTTCTTTAACGACTGCCACCCTCAACTCAAGGCAGACTTCATTATGGCGAATCCTCCCTTCAATCTCTCCGGCTGGGGTGCGGATAAACTCGTTGATGATGTCCGTTGGCAGTATGGTACGCCTCCTGCTGGAAATGCAAACTTCGCGTGGTTGCAGCACATGATCTGGCATCTCGCCCCGAATGGGCGTATCGGTATGGTGCTTGCAAATGGTTCGCTTTCCTCGCAGTCCGGCGGTGAAGGTGAAATCCGCAAAAACATTATCAATGCTGACCTTGTGGACTGCATCGTCGCAATGCCGACGCAGCTCTTCTACACGACGCAGATTCCGGTATCGCTCTGGTTCCTTGCAAAGAACAAAAAGCAAAAAGGTAAAACGCTGTTCATCGACGCTCGGAAGCTCGGTACTATGGTCACACGAAAGCTGCGCGAACTGACGGATGAAGACATCAAGAAAATTGCTGACACCTACAACGCCTTCGTTGATGGAACGCTTGAAGATGAAAAAGGGTTCTGCGCGGTTGTTACTACGCAGGACATCGCAAAGCAGGATTACATTCTCACGCCGGGACGCTATGTGGGCATTGAGGAACAGGAAGATGACGGTGAGCCGTTTGAAGAGAAAATGGGGCGTCTGACTTCTGAACTGTCTGAGCTTTTCACTAAGTCTCATGAGCTTGAAGCTCAGATCAAAGAACGACTGGGGGCGATTGGCTTTGAAATCTGAGCTGCACTTCGGATTCAACGAAAAACTAAACAGTGGTGATTCCGAAATACAGACGTATGGGTGCCGGGCAAACAATCCCGATATTTGTCGGAATTATATGCTTGAGGGAGTATGTGCTTTTGTGTGTGACGATCTGATTTGCAGGCAACCGTCGCGCTCATGGAAACGCCAGTATGCTAAACTAAAGGAGACGGAGAATGAGCGAATTTAGAACAATACGAGAGTTGTGTTCTGTTGTGGTGGATTGCCCACACTCAACTCCGAAGTGGACAGCAAACGGGAAAATTGTTATCAGGAACAAAAATATCAAGCACGGAAAAATTGATTTTTCATCGCCATCGTACACGGATGATGAACATTTTGCACAACGGATAAAGCGAGCGAAACCACAACCCGGTGACATAATCATCACTCGTGAAGCCCCTATTGGTGACGTTGGCATGATCCCGGAAAACACAGAGTGCTGCCTTGGGCAGAGAATGGTTTTGCTTCGAGCGAATCAATCCGTCTGTGATAACTTCTATTTACTATACAGTCTGCAATCTCTCTATGTACAACATCAGATTTCTTGGAGCGAAGGAACGGGAACGACTGTAAGCAATCTGCGCATTCCCCATCTTGAGCAGATACAGATCCCGTACCTTCCGCTTGAGCAACAAGCGAAAATCTCATCAGTTCTTCGTGCATTGGAAGAGAAGATTGAGAACAACAGAAGGCTAAACGATAATTTAGCGGCTTAGAGCTGGACGGCAGAGACATCGACCTCGCCGGACATGAGCTTCGGCAGCAAGGAATCCCGTAGTGTTGAAAGCCTCAGATTTTCGATGCAATTATTAAGCACCTTTTGAAACATTGGCTCTGCGATACAGAGAAACGCCTTGGCATCATCATCAGATAGCTTCATGATTTGCTCTGATTCAAAGTCTCTGGTGGTAATCGCATCAAATACAGCTCCGCTTGCTTTGTGCTTGAGCCTATCAACGGCTTTGAGTGCGTAGAAATATACAAGAAGCTGATGTGTCTCTTTACCGACAAGCGCGTAGCAGGACTGGTTCATAGCCATCGGAACACCGGACATACCAACTTTGCCAACAGTGCCTCTTGCAGTGACGAAAACAGTGTTCACAGGATATAGTCGGCTGTTACAATGTGAAAGCCCCTCTTCGGTGATAGTCTTTTCTGTGATAAGGGTATATGGTGTGCCAACATCTTTTGGGGTGAAGAAGGCAATATTACCGTTCCAATAAGTGTTTTCGCCTGTTTTGGGAGTTCCACCGCCGAGTATCTGTATCAAATCGGTGAATCTAACCTCGGTGTTTGTCCGATCATAGAGGCTCGAAAACAATGCGGCTGCTTGCTGCTGTAAATTATCGTTTACCGTCTGAATAACTCTCACCAGTGGCGAGAGTTTTACAAAAGGGACTGCCACTGAATGTCGTTCTCTTACCTTGAAAGGAGACACGACAATGACAGAACAACTCATCACGGAGATACAGCGAAAAATGCTGCCGTATCTCAACAACGAACAGCTCATGCACCTTCGGGACGCAATGGCTGAGACATTGGAAGGGGCAACGATCACCTATGATGGCAGCGCAATTCCCGTAGCAGAAGAGACGGATGCAGTTGAAGCATTTATTACGGCAAAACGGATTGAAGGCTGCTCAGAGAAAACCCTGAGCTACTATCGGAAGACGATTGAGGCTCTGATTTTCGGAGTTGGAAAGGTTGTGAAACAGATCACCACAGATGATTTGCGCCGCTATCTGACCAACTATCAGGTTCAGCGCAGGTCGAGCAAGGTAACTATAGACAACATTCGTCGGATTCTGTCCAGCTTCTTCTCTTGGCTTGAGGATGAGGACTTCATCGTGAAAAGCCCGGTACGTCGGATTCACAAAGTCAAGACTGCAAAGGTAGTCAAGGACACCTACACTGATGAAGCATTAGAGCTGATGCGTGACAACTGCACAACAGCACGGGACTTGGCGATGATTGATCTTCTGGCTTCCTCTGGAATGCGTGTTGGAGAGTTGGTCACGCTAAACCGCGAAGACATCAACTTCAATGAGCGCGAATGTGTGGTTGTCGGCAAGGGCAATAAAGAACGATTGGTCTACTTCGATGCAAGGACAAAGATCCACCTTCAAAACTATCTTGAGGGTCGAACGGATGGAAACCCGGCATTGTTCGTTTCACTGAAAGCCCCATTTGACCGGCTGATGATCGGCGGTGTGGAGACACGTCTTCGGGAGCTGGGAAAGCGTCTGAATATCCCGAAGGTTCACCCCCACAAGTTCAGACGCACTCTGGCTACTACTGCTATAGACAAAGGAATGCCCATAGAGCAGGTCCAGCAGCTCTTAGGGCATCAGAAAATCGACACCACCATGCACTATGCAATGGTGAAACAACAGAATGTGAAGCTGGCACATAGAAAATACATTGGTTAGGATGGTGGGTAGTATGAATGAAACAATATATATGCCCGTTGGTGAAGTTTGTTCGTCTATTTCGGACACTTATCGTGAAAAAAAGAATATGGTGACGCTTATCAACACCTCGGATGTTTTAGAGGGTAGAGTTCTCAACCACGAACGAGTTCCAAACTCCAATTTGAAAGGGCAGTTCAAGAAAACTTTTCAGCGAGACGATATTCTGTATAGCGAGATCCGTCCACAGAACAGGCGGTTTGCCTATGTGGATTTTTCGCCCATAGACTATATCGCTTCAACTAAACTGATGGTAATTCGAGCAAAAAAGGATGTGGTATCTCCTAAGTACCTGTACTATTTCTTGAAGAATAGTTCCACAGTTGCAGAACTTCAACTGTTAGCTGAAACGCGATCTGGAACATTCCCCCAGATTACATTTTCCGAAGTTGCCAATTTGACCATCCCTGTTCCTCCGCTTGCTGTACAAGAAGTTATCGTACAAACGATGCAATGCCTCGAAGATAAGACCATCTGCAACGAGCAGATAAACGATAATTTAGAGCAGCAAGCTCAATCCTATTTTCAAGAATTATTCGTTGATAATGCTGATCCAGAATGGGCTATCGGAACAATTAGCGATCTTGGAACTATTGTTGGAGGCAGTACACCTTCAAAAGCTAAACCTGAGTATTACACGGAGTCCGGTATAGCATGGATAACCCCGAAAGATTTATCTATCAACAAGTCGAAGTTCGTTTCTCATGGTGAGAATGACATAACTGAACTTGGTTTGAAGAACAGCAGCGCAGCAATCATGCCAGAAGGAACAGTGTTGTTCTCATCTCGTGCGCCAATAGGTTATATTGCTATCGCCGCTGGTGAAGTAACAACAAATCAAGGCTTCAAATCAGTTGTGCCTAAGCCGGAAATTGGAACACCATTTGTTTACTTCTTCTTGAAAAACACTCTCCCGGTTATTGAGGGCATGGCATCCGGGTCAACATTCAAAGAAGTATCTGGCAGCACTATGAAAAATGTCCCGGCGGTTATTCCTGACGCTGAAACTCTTGCCAAATTCAGCGACTTTTGCGCTCCTATCTTTGCACAGCAACGTATTTTGGAAGAGCAGAATCAATCGCTTGCGACATTGAGAGATAATCTTCTGCCGAAGCTCATGTCCGGCGAGATCGATGTCTCCGCCGTCCAGCTCTAAGCTGCTAAATTATCGTTTACCTAAAATGGAGGATATACCATGTTTGATAAAGTTCAGGAGAGCTTGAAAAGAAGCAAAGACGAGCACCAGAAGAAACGGCTTGAAAAGGAACGGCTGCGTCTTGAGAAAGCCGCAGCAGAAGCAGTTCGCGAGAAAGAGCGGCTTCAACAGGAGGCGGAAAAGATACAGGCTGAAAAAGAACGCCTTCTCTCCCTTGATGACAAAGGGTTGATGGTAGAACTGATTCTGGCAGTGCGCGGCTTATACTCACAGATAGAGTACATTCAGAGCCAGCAGGAGTCTTTATCCAAGCGGATTGACGATATTGAGTCAGACATCTCTTCCATCCGCAGCGATATTTCAGATTTGGAGAGCAGAATGAGTTCGTCCGATCAATAAAAGCCAATGAAGGAGGCGCAGACGTGATCATTTCCCCACAATCTCTTGATACAAACCTCAGTCAGCTTTTAGCAGAGGTTAAATCTGGCTCAATGCAGTTGCCTGAGTTCCAGCGTGACTGGACATGGGACGATAACCGGATAAGAGGCATCATTGCCAGCTTGTCACAGGGCTACCCTATGGGTGCCATTATGCGGCTGCAATACGGCAATCCAGACATCCAGTTCAAATACCGCACGATTACGGGTGTCACGGGTGTTTCGGTGAAGCCGGAGCATTTGATTCTCGATGGGCAGCAGCGGCTTACTTCCATCTATCAGGCAACATCTTCAAAAGAGCCGGTTTCCACCAAAACGGAAAAAGGCAAGGCGATTAAGCGGTACTACTACCTCTCTATGGAGAAGTGCCTTGACGATGATGAGGATCGCTTTGATGCAGTCCTGTCCATCCCCGAAGACCGTAAGATCAAAGAAAACTTTGACCGTGATGTAAAGCTCGACCTCTCAACCAGAGAGTATGAATACGAGAACAAGTTATTTCCGGTCAATATTGTGTTCGATAGCAATGCCGTAATGGACTGGTTCATGGGCTACATGACGCACTATGGAATGAAGCCGGAAGCAATGGACGAGTTCAAGCGTTTTCAGGCGGATGTGCTGAATACAATTTCCGGGTATAAGCTGCCTGTGATTACGCTGGACAAGTCCACGCCGCGGGAGGCAGTGTGCAAGGTGTTTGAGAACGTCAATACTGGCGGTGTTCCTCTCACGGTGTTTGAGCTTGTTACCGCAACTTATGCCACAAGAGACTTTGACCTGAGAAAAGACTGGGTGCAGTGCCGAAATACCATTTGCGGCTTTGGAGACACGCTGAGAACAGACCTGTTCGATGGAATTGATGAAACTACATTCCTGACAACTGTATGCCTCTATACAAGCTATTTGAACAAGCAGTCTGGAAAGACAAACACAGTCTCCTGCAAAAAGAAGGATGTTCTGGGACTTCCTTATGAATCGTACATAGCGAACCGGGATGTAGTGCTGTCTGGGTTCAAAATAGCAAAGGAGTTTCTTCTTCGGGATCAGTGCGTTTTCCGTCAAAGAGATTTGCCCTATACAACGCAGTTGATTCCACTTGCGGCAATCTGTGCTGTTCTCGGAAAATCCAAATGCAATGAGCCAAACACAATCAAAACTCTTTCTCGGTGGTATTGGTGCGGGATTTTGGGTGAGATGTATGGCGGTGCGAACGAAACCCGCTATGCCTATGACATTGAGGACATGGTTGAAGAGGTCAATGGACGTCCGAATGCAATGCACACGATTAACAGCGCAGTCTTTTCTTCTACGCGGCTGCTAACCCTTCAAACTCGCTTGAGCGCGGCATATAAAGGTATAATGGCTCTTCTTTACAAGGAGAAGTGTCGTGACTTTATGAACAACACGACGATTGACATTGTAAACAGTATGCTTGAGTCTCCGGATATTCACCATATATTCCCCGAAGCATATTGCGAGAAAATGGGCATCAAGCGCGAACGGTATAATTCCATCATTAACAAGACCCCGATTCTTCCAGCCACCAACCGCTCGATTGGCGGAAATGCGCCGAGTGAGTATCTGGGCGCAATTCTAAAGAAGGTTGATGGACTGACCGAGAATGAGTTGCAAGCACGGGTGGAATCGCACTTTATCAACTATGCAGAATTGAAGGCAGATGACTTCAATGGCTATTTCATCGACAGAGCAAAAAGCCTTCTAAACCTAATTGAAAAAGCGATGAATAAGCCCGTCACTGACAGAGATGCAGAAAACACGCTGGATCAGTTCGGGGCGAGTCTGGCGTAAAAGGGAGTGACAAACTATGGCAGGATATTTTACAGAATCAAATTACGAGAACGCTGTCTTGCAGCTTCTCAATGAAGAACTGGGCTATAACTATATCTATGGACCGGACGTGGAGCGCGATTATCACTCGCCGCTTTATGAGGATGTTCTGCTACCTTCCTTGCAGCGGATCAACAAGAGCCTGCCTATGGACGCTCTGACGGAGGCAATCTATAAGCTCAAGAACTTTGAAACCGGAACGCTTTTGCAGAAGAACATGGTCTTTATGGACTACCTCCAAAACGGAGTCCCGGTAAAATACTATGACAAGGGTGAAGAACGCTCTACCCTTGTTTACCTTGTAGACTTCAAAAATCCTGCCAGTAACGAGTTCACAGTTGCGAATCAATGGACTTTCATTGAGAACTCCGAAAAAAGACCAGATGTGATTCTCTTTGTCAATGGTCTCCCACTCGTCATTGTGGAGTTGAAGTCTCCGTCCCGCGAAGAAACCGATGCTTCCGCAGCATACCGCCAGCTCCGGAACTATATGTATGAGATCCCCTCTATGTTCATTTATAATGCGGTATGTGTCATGAGCGACTTGACCACTTCAAAGGCTGGTACAATCACGTCCGGCGAAGACCGCTTTATGGAGTGGAAAACAACAGACGGCAGCTATGAGAATACGCAACACGCATCATTTGACACATTCTTTGTAGGACTGTTTGAGAAGACCCGCTTCCTTGACATCGTGAAAAACTTCATCTGCTTTAATGTGGATGGACAGAATACTTTCAAGATACTCGCCGGGTATCATCAATATTTCGCAGTCAAAAAGGCGATTGAGTCTACAAAACACGCAACCGTGACGGACGGTAAGGGTGGCGTCTTCTGGCATACACAGGGCAGCGGAAAATCGTTGTCTATGGTCTTCTATGCTCATTATCTGCAAGAAGCGTTAGAAAGCCCCACTATCGTTGTCATTACCGACCGTAACGATCTGGACGACCAGCTTTACGGACAATTCGCCCGCTGCAAGGACTTCCTCCGGCAAACGCCGCAGCACGCTGAGAGCCGCAAGAATCTGAAAGAACTGCTTGCAAACAGACAGGCAAACGGCATAATCTTCACGACCATGCAGAAGTTTGAAGAAAGCAACGAAGCTCTTTCGGAGCGTCGGAACATTATCGTGATGGCTGATGAAGCGCATCGTGGGCAATATGGTCTCAATGAGAAGGTTGTGGTCAAGCAGAAGGACAACGGCGAAGTCGAGGCGAAAACCGTTATCGGCACTGCCCGCATTATAAGAGACACGCTTCCTAATGCGACCTACATTGGATTCACCGGAACACCGATCTCCACAAAAGACCGCAGTACACGAGAGGTCTTCGGTGATTACATCGACATCTATGATATGACACAGGCAGTTGAAGATGGCGCGACCAGACCCGTCTACTACGAGAGCCGTGTGATTCACCTGAAACTCGACGAGAACACCCTCCATCTGATCGATAATGAGTATGACATTATGGCTGACAACGCCGATCCGTATGTCATTGAAAAGAGCAAAAAGGAACTTGGTCAGATGGAAGCAATCCTCGGTGCCGACCAGACGATCAATTCCTTGGTAAATGACATTCTTGATCATTACGAGAATTACCGTGAGAATATCCTAACCGGCAAGGCGATGATCGTTGCTTATTCGCGTCCCATAGCAATGAAGATTTATAAGCGCATTCTTGAGCTACGCCCAGCGTGGACGGAAAAGATTGCAGTGGTCATGACGCAAGGCAATAACGATCCCGAAGAATGGCGTGAGATTATCGGCAACAAAGCTCATAAGGACGATATGGCGCGGAAATTCAAAGACAACAACTCTCCGCTGAAAATCGCCATCGTCGTGGATATGTGGCTGACCGGCTTTGATGTTCCCTCCCTCGCTACGATGTATGTCTATAAGCCGATGGCTGGACACAACCTGATGCAAGCTATCGCCCGCGTCAATCGTGTCTTCAAAGATAAAGAAGGCGGTTTGGTTGTCGATTACGTCGGTATTGCGGCTGCACTGAAACAGGCAATGAACGACTATACTGCCAGAGACAAGAAGAACTATGGTGATACAGATGTAAGCAAGGCTGCATATCCGAAGTTCCTTGAAAAGCTCTCTATTTGCAGAGATTTGTTCCACGGATTCAGTTATGAGAAATTCATGACCGGAAGCGACCTCGACAGGGCGAAGCTCATCAGCGGCGGAGTGAACTTCATACTCGGCAAGAGTGTTGCAGAGTACGAGCTTCCCGACCATGAGAAGACACAGAATGTGTTTATCAAAGAAGCCCTGCTTCTCAAGCAGGCACTTTCGCTGTGCAGCAGCTTGGTAGACGAGCAAACTCGCATGGAGGCAGCTTTCTTCGAGTCCGTAAGAACAATGACCGTGCGCTTGGTTTCAGGCGGTACCGGAAAGAAGTTTACGCTTCCGGAAGTAAATGAGCGCATTAACGAGCTTTTGAAGCACAGCATCAAGAGCGAAGGCGTTATCAACCTCTTTTCTGATGTCCAGACTGAGTTTTCACTGTTCGATCCGAAGTTTCTTGAAGAAGTGGCAAACATGAAGGAGAAGAATCTTGCAGTCGAACTCCTGAAAAGACTGATTTCCGAACAGGTCTCTGTTTACCGTCGAACAAATATCGTCAAGTCTGAAAAGTTCTCCGAAATCATTCAGAGCGCGATGAACCGCTATTTGAACGGAATGCTCACCAACGAGGAAGTTATTCAAGAATTACTCAAGCTGGCGAAAGACATTGCCGCTGCTGCCGCCGAGGGTGAAAAACTCGGATTGACAGCGGACGAGCTTGCTTTCTATGATGCTCTGACGAAGCCGCAAGCAATCAAGGACTTTTACGAGCATGACGAGCTTATTGCTATCACGAAAGAACTGACAGATTTGCTTCGCAAAAACCAGACAATAGACTGGCAAAAGAAAGAGAGCGCAAGAGCTGGAATGCGCCGCCTGGTCAAAAGGTTGCTGAAAAAACACAAATATCCGCCAGAGGGTATGGATGATGCTGTCCAGACTGTCATGAGCCAGTGTGAGATGTGGACGGACAATGTAATGACCGCTTAACTCCCCTACGAGAAAGGAGTAGATCATGGGCAATTCAGTCATGTTGAATGGCATCGAATATGCCGGAGAACAGATTGCCTACAAAGACAGCACCTATGAGCTTGTGTCAAAGGTCGCTTACCTGATCGGCGTCCCGCTTCGTATTTTCCAAAATGAACACGAGCCGCCGAAGATAGAGATATACAACCGGCTTGAGCAGGATAAAAATGCCCGCATCATCCGAAATCTATGTATCATCCGCACCGCCATTGAGCGCAATTACCGGAAAATAAATGACATCATGCGGATGGAATACCGTGGGCTTCTTTCGATGCCTGAGATCCTTCCGATGTCCAGTATGCAGCAGCTTTCAAATGACGGAATCAGCTTTATCAAAAAGTCGAGTACAAAGCTCTGCCACCACATTATCGAGATCAACCGG
>OIEM01001120.1_pt1 | contig 11934 bp, 6 predicted proteins | sample 1581761 | NCBI WGS metagenome assembly OIEM01 (sample SAMN01760978, study PRJEB22395) | human gut metagenome | reverse complement strand
GGAGGCTGCTGGAAGCTTCTCATCGTGGGACATTGGGTAACGGCATCCCCGTTTCGACCACTGTAAACGGTAATGTCTCCTCTCCGCTGCTGGATGGACGTACTGCCGACGAGAATCCCGACGATTCCCGATGGATGTCTTTCGGCAAGGGACGACACGAGCTGACGATGGACTTCGGGCAGGAAATCAGGCTGGACGAGCTCTTCTTGCGCCTGCTCGACTACCGCCCGGGAATGGTGACACAGCCGGACAAGGTGTATTTCTATGTTTCCTCAGACGGTACTTCCTATCGGTTGCTGTCTGTCCGCAATGCCCCCTGCTTCCCCAATGCCGGGCACGATGCCTGGATTGACGGTATTCTTCTGGAAACAGCGAATGTGCCTGCCCGCTACCTGAAGCTGGTATTCGATTCGCCTCACTCCGTATTGATGGATGAACTGTATGTAAATCCCACCGGGCTATGCGACGAGGCCAATTCTGATTTTCCAGACACGGATTGAGTGGATTTCTTTCTTTTACGCAGCAAAGACTATCTGTTTTTCCCTTCCAGCCTGTGGATGCTCTTTTCTACCTCTAAGTCCAGTACCTCGTTCCCGATGTGGAACGTGGCATTATAAAAAGATTGTGATAATGCCACTTATCAAAACTAGATGATTATCACAAGTGCACATCTTATTTATCTGAAAATCAATTAGACTTTTGATAATATTATTGTATATTGTTCATTTTGATTATATGGCAATATCGCCGAAATTAAAAAATCATACACAATGAACGATTACAAATCCATTCCACGCAATGAGTTCTTCATTTACTGCAAAAGAGCTTTTGAGAGTTTCAGACTGTCCACTTACATGACCGACAGGTATTTACGTTACATCGAATACATATCCCAATACATGGAGGATATGAATATTGATTATTACGATTTGAATTTCAGTCTTGCTTTTCAAGAGAAGATTGCAAAGGCTGATAATTCTCCAAATCAACGAAAGTCAAAAGAGTATTCTTGTGCGTTAAGTCTTATAGACAGGTTCATTCAAGGCTTGCCGTATGTTGCACAGCGAAAGAAACTCAAGACATACAATTTCCCATCCAATGAATTGGGTGATTATGCAAACAAGTTCATTGAACACATAAAAACAAGGAAATGCAAGAATGTTACCTTAACCCGTTGGCGGAATTAAAAAGATAATATATTGATGTTTAAAAAGTTGTGCATATTATTGATTTATAGTATATTAGAGATGGTCAAACCTTTAATATATCATCAATATATGCACAACTTATATACAATATTCAGTAAAATTCTTAAGATTTGCAAGTAATTTGGCGATAACCTCATAAATGAGAAGGGAAATATTCCTCGTCCAGGTGTTGTTCCCAAGTTTTCAGATATAGAAGTTATAGCTTTGAACCTTACATCCGAAGCCATGGGTATAGATAGTGAAAGTAATCTTTTTATTAGACTTTCTGAGTATAAGAATAAAATGCCCAATCTGATTTCAAGACGCCAGTATAATGACAGGCGTAAAACTACATCAACCTTATGCGACACTATCCGTAAAAGAATAGCTGAGAAGATAGATGGTGGTGAAGAATATTTCTGTATTGATTCAAAACCTATAGAGGTATGCCGGGTAGCTAGAGGGAAACGTTGTAAAATGGGCAGAAACGATTATAGTAAAGCTCCATCATTCGGATATTGTGCATCTCAGAAGAATTATTACTATGGATATAAATTACACGCTATTTGCGGTTTAAGTGGAGTTATCCATTCCTTTGACCTGACAAAAGCAAGTGTTCACGATATCAATTATCTTAAAAATATCAAATATGAATATCATGACTGCAGCATTCTCGGAGATAGAGGATATATTAGTAAGAATGTGCAACTGGATTTGTTTGAGACTGCAAATATAAGACTTGAAGTTCCATATAGACTGAACCAAAAGGACTGGAGTCCTACATTCATCCCATTTGCTAAAGCCAGGAAAAGAATCGAAACGGATTTCTCACAACTATGCGATCAGTTCATGATAGTGAGAAATTATGCTAAAGATACAGTAGGATTGTTTACCAGAATACTAGGGAAAATAAGTGCATTTACAATCCTTCAATATATAAACCACATTAACAACAAACCTATTGGCAGACTTAAATATGCGCTTATTTAATTCGGGAGTGTAATTTAAACTCTGTCTGGTTTCTATTTTATTAAAATCTCAACAAATATAATTTTTTCTTTTTGGATTTCCAAATGCTTCTTAAGATAGTTTTCGAATGTGTGCAAGGGCGGCGAAGAATGAGCCGTTTATATACCCTTGCACACATCCGGGAACTACCTTTTCTTTGCGTTTGAAAAGTCAAAAAGAGGAAATGGGTTATATCTCCAGAGGCATTCTCTCTCCAAATTTGATTCGTAGCTGTCCGGCAGTTAACGCCCAATTCTGGAGCGGATGCGTCCATTTTTTGGAGATGTTCATTACAGCCAAGTAGATTAATTTCATCAATGCCATGTCATTGGGAAAGACACCTTTGGTTTTGGTCACTTTTCGTACTTGACGGTGGAAGCCCTCGACGGCATTAGTTGTGTAAATCAGTCTTCGGATATGCTCGTCATACGCAAAATAAGCCGATAGATTATCCCAGTTCCGTCGCCATGATTCTAAGACAACAGGGTATTTTTTACCCCATTTATCTTCTAGTTTATCAAGGTTTAGCTCTGCTAAATCTTTATTAGGGGCTTGGTAGACTGTTTTCAAGTCTGACATAAACTCTTTTTGATCTTTTGAAGATATGTATTTCAAAGAATTTCTAATCTGGTGTATGATGCAATTCTGGATGATTACCTCAGGAAAAATAGTGCTGATTGCTTCCGCAAAGCCCGTGAGATTGTCTATGCAAGCGATCAGAACATCTTTCATGCCACGTGCTTTCAGGTCGGTCAACACGCTCAGCCAGAAGTTGGCACCCTCACTTTCTGACACATACATGCCAATCAATTCTTTATGTCCATCTTTTTTGACTGCCAGGACATTATAGACTGCACGACTTTCTGTACGACCACCATCCTTCACCTTGTAATGCATCGCGTCAAGCCAAACTATTGTGTACATTGATTCCAGTGGGCGGCTTTGCCACTCCTTGACCTTGGGAACTATGCGTTCAATGATTTCACTTAGCGTGTTGTGGGAGATGTCAACATCATACATCTCCTCGATATGGGAGGAAATATCCCTAAGGCTCAACCCCATGCCATACAGACTGATAATCTTGGAAGACATGTTGTCTGCAAGAATCGTCTCACGTTTTTTAAGAATCTCCGGGCTAAAGCTACTGTGACGATCCTGAGGTGTTACGATCTCTATTTCGCCGGCCATAGTTTTGACTCGTTTGCTTCCACGACCATTACGCTTATTACCGTTAAGACGCTCTGAAGCGTCAAGGTGAGAGGACATCTCGCCATCTAAAGCGGCCTCTAAAAACTCTTTTAACAAAGGACCAAAAGCTCCGTCTTTACCTGTGAGCGATTCGCCACTACGCAGTTGAGATAACGCTTTGTCCCGCATCTGCTGATACTCTTCACTGTTTCTATCCATAATACAAAGATAATTGTTTAGAGACAGAGTTCAGATTACGCTCTCTTTAATTCCGCCAACGGGTACTTCTATATATACAAATAATGTAATCTTTTAAAATATGAAAAAGACTTTATCCATTTTAGTATTCTTATTTAGTTCCATAGTAATATTGGCACAATCAGTAGAATATCAAACATTTATTTACACGAACGATGATTTAGCTAATGAAATTCAAAGTTTGTGTGAAGAAAGAAATTCCACCCGCAGTTATATGGGAGATTTGTTCAATGCCAGTAAAGAGTCTGTCAAAGGCATTGCATCCGGATATGTGACATCCTTCATTGATTTAGGAGTAAATGCCATAGGTTCTTTATTGACACGGAATTCTCGCCTAAAAAATGAGTGGGAAGAAACTATACGTACTGAAAATGTTTATACCACTAATATCAGCACTATATCAGAAATAAACGATTTTTATAAAGAGACCTCGTTCGACGGAGCGTTAGACCCTAAAGGCATGAAATTTGACGGAATAGGATGCCTGCGAAAAGAAGGGAATGATACGGTCTTTTACATTTCATGTCATATTGATCGTAACAAGATTAACCGTATCATAAACCACTCTAAATTTGAATTAGCACTCGACACCCTTATCATCTGCCCAACCCGCTCTAACTTGCCTAACTCTGTCTTAAATATTCCTTTTTCATTTGAAGAAAGAAAGAATTTCTGCTTTTCTATGACAATGAAGTTGACTTCTTCTTGGATGAATGAAATCGTACAGTTACAAAAAGACCAGGAATTAGGACAATTTTCATTAGAAATACCTGTAGATTCCAGCCAGCTTGACCGCAATGGCTTCTTCCGTTATATACGAAAAGACAATGAAGTCGCCAAATACAAAATCAGAGGCGAAAGTTTTATCGTTCCTCGCTCTTACATGGGTTTCCGTGATGAAAATGACGAATACAGAATCAGCTTCGGTACTGGGGAATACAAACTATCCATCGAGTTGAAAGAAACCTGCGACGCTACAGACCAATACCGGAAGAACTGGAAAGAAGACCGGAAGCGCAGAAAAAAGTTGGAACCATCCGAAGACATTATGACACGTAGCTGGCAAGTTGTCTCCAGCCAGCAATGGAATGAGCTGACCAAACAATGGGTCATTACAACCTTAAAGGCACCGGCAGATATTATAACACAAGATGTAATTGACAAGTTGGGACTCGAGGCTGAAACAAGCTATTAGAAATATCAGTTCACCTCTGCCCATCATTATCCCCAATAATTGTACAATTATAAAAACCTATTTTATGTAGCATAAGACTCATAAGTAGCATCAAAAATAGGAATGCATATAAACCGTATTATCATTTTGGTCATTTTTCTAAGTTTCACTACATCTCTTCAAGCACAAAGTGTCGAATCGGATGAATTGTTTTCCAAAGGGGTAGAATTGTACAATCTTAAGAGATATAATGAAGCCATCTCCTATTTCAACAAAAGCAACAATATTGACAAAGCACTATTAGATACGACTAACTCCCGGCGCTATTACTCAGAGATGTGGCTATCCAGCTGTTATATGCAATTAGGGAAAATAAAGGAGGCCCAAGCCATTAGCCCCGATTATTACATGGTACCTCCTATAGATAGGAGGCTCACCGTAGAGTCAGACCGTTTCTCTGAACTATCCAACATGTTTGCACAAGCTGGAAATCTGGAACGTGCATTGGAGTATGCTTTACGCTGTGCAGACATAGAAAAACAAGTAGCAGGAAAAGAACATATTTGGTATGGAAACAGTACCATTATCATAGGGAATCTATATTATGCATTAGGGGACTCTATCAATGCAGAAGAAAACTACCTGATAAATAAAAATATATGCAAGCATACTTATGGTGAATACTCTGAAAGATATGTTGATGCCCTTCTGTCGCTTGCACCTGTAAATACAGACTTCTCAATGAAAGACGGATTGGACAAAGCTACTCGTTATCTAGATGAAGCCTACAGCATAGCTCATAAACGATACCCTTTACTCGAAGCACAAATTGTCAACCAACAGTCGGTCATTGCATTCAGGAACAAAAACTACGAACAGGCCAAAACTTTGATGATGCAAGCATTATCTCTATGTGAACTAGCAGAAGGAAAAACATCAAACAATTATGAAATTTTATTGTCCAATACCATTGACTTATACCAAATGTTCGGACAATATGACGAAGCTATCACTCTGGGACAAGATTTTTTAGAGGCTTGTAACCAAGCTAATCGCAGCGATTCAATACCGGCATTTATTATGGTAAAAATAAGCCAAGCCAATATTGCCAAGGGAGATATAAACAATGCCCTAGTTCAAATAGAAAAGGCTGAAAACATAATGCGCCAATATGGCACGGCAAAAGTAGATTATATCAATATTCTAGGAATTATGTCAACAATATATTCCAATGCCGGAAATAAGCAGAAAGCCATCAGCCTTAATTCCAAAGTTTTGGAGTTTTATGAGAAAAAAGGATGGTTACAAGAGATAAGCTATATAGCTGCACTCAACAATCAAGCTCAACTATTCACAGATATCGGCGATTATGCCGGAGCAGTACAACTATACGAAAAATCATTAGAGCTCACTAAGACAATATGGGGAGATAAACATTTGCAATACTTATGTACAATCATCCTATGGATAGAACCCTATATACTCTTGAATATCGGAAACACAAATAAACAGGCCATATTTCAAAATCGGGTAAAAAAAGTCTTTATTGATATCCAGGCACGCTCACTATCACCTACTGATATAGCTCAAGAAGTAGATCCGGACAAATTCTATATGGCAATAGAGAAATTCCTACATCTATATTTAATGGACGCCCCTCCTCAACAAGAAAAACAAAGCCTTAAGGAATTTATCAGCAACCTAATAAAGAATGATTTAACACCGAATTTAGGAGAAGAACATCCCATCACCATACAGTACGAAAATGATTTGGCCCATATCTTATTTCTTCAAGGAAATTATAAAGAAGCCATCCTAATCAAAGAAAAACTACTTGAGAGTTCAAAAAAAATATATGGAACGGTTAGTAGCAGTAATTTAGCAGACATCGGAACATACTATTTATACAACAACGATATTTCCAACAGTTGTATCTACTTTGAGCACTGTCTGCAACAAACACAACAACAGATATTCTCTGACTTTCGATGGCTTACTGCCAATGAAAGAGCCTTATATTGGGCACGATACAAGAATATGATTGAAAACATCATCCCCATGTCCTATAAAGCTCAAGGGTATGCACGCTTCCTACCATTAAGCTACAATGCCCTACTTTTATCCAAAGGTATGTTACTCAATTCGGAAATAGAGTTGCACAAGCTCCTTCAAAGCAAAGGGAATAAGAATATAAGGGAAAAACTGGACAAATGGCGCTCACTGAACATGCAAATTGACCGTTTATCCTCACAAACCTCACGACCTCAACCTGAAATCATCGAAAAGCTTACTGCTGAAGCTAATGCAATAGAACGCGACCTATTATCTTCTTCCAAAGAATTTGGAGATTACACTCGTGCATTGGCAATAACATACGAAGACGTACAAAACAGTCTCGGTCAAAATGATATTGCTATTGAGTTCGCGGCTTTTTATACTCAACCAGACTCTTTACTTTATTGTGCCTATGTCCTTGATAAACTCCATCAACCCCGTATGGTCATACTAGGTACGCAAAAAGAATATGAAGCTACCCTAAAGGAAGCCTATTCAACACCGGCATTTTACAACCTCGTATGGAAACCTATCGAAGAATACATGCCTGAAAATGGAAATATCTATTTTTCTGCATTCGGTATCTTTCACAAAGTCGGCATTGAATACCTACCCAAGACAGAACAACGCAACATGATCAGACTTTCTTCAACGCGAGAATTGGCACTGGCACATAAGAATAATATCAAGAAGAAAGCAGTACTTTACGGAGGATTAGAATATAATATGGGGGCAAAAGATCGTGACCGGATACGATTAGCTTATTATAATAGCGAAAGCACTCCTGACTTAGTATTCAGAGATGCTCCCAATATACAAGACTTACGGCAAAAACGCAGTAATCTCAGCTATCTAAATGGAGCAGAAACAGAAGTATTATCTATAAGCCAACTATTAAGAGGCAAAAAGATAACTACACTGTTGCAAATGGGTATGGATGGAACTGAAGAATCATTTAAAGCATTATCTGGCAAACAAATCTCCTTATTACATATTGCCACTCATGGATTTTATGAAGAGCCACAACCATTCATCTCAACATCACCGTATGACAATGATTATAGAACTAAACATACTGAAGAGAACTCTCTTTCACGCTCCGGACTATATTTAACTGGAGCTGCCGACTATTTAACCGATAACAATCAATATAGCCCTACAGACATGGAAGATGGAATTCTTACTGCTAAAGAATTGTCACGCCTTGATTTTCGAGGACTTGACTTAGTCGTTCTTTCTGCTTGTCAGACGGGGCTGGGAGACATTACCAGTGAAGGAGTTTTCGGTCTGCAACGTGGATTTAAAAAAGCAGGTGCACAAACTTTATTGATGAGTTTATGGAAAGTAGATGATACAGCAACTTTATTGTTAATGACCGAATTCTATAACAAACTGATAAATGGAAACAGTAAGAAGCAGTCACTCTATAAAGCCCAACAATATTTACGTACTTATCAAAATGGAGTCTATGATAAACCAGAATATTGGGCGGCATTCATCATGCTGGATGGCATAAATTAGAAAAACAATGGCGATGAAAGCATCATATATTATATACATATTATTCATCCTTTTACCAAATGTTGTCACCATGGCACAAAGCGTAGAATCAGATGAGCTGTTTTCTAAAGGAGTCCATCTATATAATATGAAGAAATACAAAGAAGCCATTCCCATTTTCCAAGAGAGCGACCGATTGGATAAGATAGAGATGGACTCAACTCATAATCGACAGGACTATTCCGCCATGTGGCTTGCAAGTTGCCACTACCAACTTGGAGATGAAAAACAAGCTCAAAAAATATCTCCATATTACTACAAGCTCTCCCCCATAGACCGCCGTCTAACCATTCAATCGGACTCGCTATCAGCCTTAGCAGATAAAGCATTCGAACACCAGGACTATACAAAAGCACTGAAATTATACAAACAATGTGACGCTATAGAAGCAACTATTTTAGGCAAAAATCATATTTGGCGTATGACAACAATAGCCAATGAAGGTTATTGTTATTCACAATTAAGCGACTCAACCAATGCTATAAAATGTTTTGAAGCACACCAGGCAGCTTGTCAACAACTGTACAATTTAGAATGCGATGCCGCAATGAACACCCTCTTTGCCTTGGGGCATGAATACTACAACCATCAATTTGAAAATCACTACCCCAAGGCGTTAAATGCTTACTTTCAAGCTTACGAACTGGCTAAGAATCTCAATGATTCCATCAATTACAACTCCTCCCTATACTGCATCTCTCTCTGTTACTTCAGTCAATCACAAGAAAACAACGGCGATGAGCAAGGCAAGTATCTTGAAAATGCAGAAGTATTTGTACGCGAACTAAGAAACGACAATGAAGAAGACCGATATTTAAAAAATCTAATTTACGACAACCTAGCTAATTTTTATAACAAGAAATCAGAGGAATACCTGCAAGATTCCATCACGCTGCAACAAGCGTTGGATTATAGCCAAAAAGCCCTTGAAACATATCAAAAAAAGCCGGATGCAGACCAAGGCGTAAAAAGACTATTAGAAATATACAAGATGGATTGCCTGATTCGCTCAAACAAAATACAAGAAGCGATAGAATTGGGAGAAGATTTATATGCAGCTTTCCTACCCATACGACAACAAGAGAGTGAAAACTACCAGACACTACTACAAAATCTATCCTATTCTTATAAAGTTTTGGGAAATGAAGAAAAAAATATCTTTTACTTAAACTTACTGAGTACCTCATACACTCAATCCAACCAAACACAAAACGAAAAGATACTTGATGTCTTTTATGAGCTATCGCAAGCCTACTATAGAACTTCTCAATACAAAGAGGCACTCCACTATGCTAAAACAGCCAAAAAGATTTGCAATCGGGAAATATACCCTGAAAAATACCCCTACATATTATTCAATCTAGCACAAGCCTATTTAGAAAACGAACAAACCAACAATAGTTTAGCATGTATCAATGAGATACTATCTATCACACAGCCAGATGTCGATATATATATACATGCGTTACGGTTAAAAACCAGCGCATACAACTATATCGATTCTTCACAAGCACTTGACGCTTGTTTGCAATGTATAAAACCTGCAAAGAAGCTATATGGCGAACATTCATCCTTTTATCGGGCATTGCTATATGACATAGCCAACCTTTATTATAACTTGGGAGATGCATTTAGTGCCTTACAATATGCAGAGGAAGAGATGAGGCTAAATCAGCAATATGCAGACACATTAGATATCATCTATTTAAGAAACCAAACAACATTGGCAAACTTATATAGTCACTACGACCTCGGCAAAAGTGCAGCCTATTTCACTTCCGTAGTAAGAAAAATAACCCATAACGAATTTCTGACAGAACAGCATTGGACTTACCTACAATGGCCGATGGAAAAGCGTATCTCAGAGTTATTGTTCCTCATCCAAGTATTCAATAACATCTTTGATACCATAACATCGCTTCCCGATATGGAAAATAATCCTGAATACCGTACACAAATGGACAGTACACGAAACGAATTCTTAAGGTTATGGAATAAGAGTGCAAGAAATTTCGAGGCGAACATACCCAAAACTACAAGCAATAGCCATACTTTACGTGCTTCTATATGCAATTCTTTAGCAACCACCTATTACACTTTATCCATGAAAGACGAAGCATTAGACTATGCTACTAAAGCTATGGTATATGTACCAAGAAAAAACAAGGAGACTTACTCATCCATTCTGTCTGATGCTGCATTTATCTACTACAAGTATGGATTATATGACAAGATGATTACCCCTCTCAAAATCAGCCATAATATTGATAAGTCAATGTTAGTAAATACATTCAGAAATGTTCCCAAATCTGTCAGAGAACGATATCTCGCAATGATGCAATCCTCTTATAACTTTATTATAGAAGCTGCCGAACATACTCAGATGAAAGAGCTTTGCAGTATGGCCTATGACGTAAATCTGTTCCTGAAAGGATTAATGCTCAACACAGACATTGAATTTGAAAAACTGATATACGAGTCTGGCAACGACTCATTGCAGACAGCATATAATAAATGGAGAGACCTAAGTCTATTCAACGATAGACTATCAAAACAAGATACCCAAGATTCATTATTCTCCGATTCTCTGATGCATCTGGAACAAGAACTGGAATATCGCCTCATCAGAGAATCGAAAAAATATGGCAGTTATGTCAAGGGGTACTCTACAACCTGGAAAGAGATATGGAAGGGATTGAAGAAGGATGATATTGCCATTGAATTCTGTACATACTATTCGAATAATACTGAAGAATATGCTGCCGTTTTATTGGAGAAAAAAAGCAAGTATCCAACCGTAGTTCGCCTATTTTCTCAAAAGCAGTTATCAACGATTCCAACTACCGATTATTACAATACTACAGCGCTATCCAATCTCATTTGGAAGCCTCTATATCATTATCTCGCTGAAAAAAAGAATGTCTATTTCTCACCCTCAGGAGAATTAAACAATATTGCCATAGAATACATACCACTAACAGATAAGAAAACATTTGCCGAATACTATAATACATATAGGCTATCGTCTACTCGCGAACTCATAAAAAATAAGAGAGAGGACATACGAACAAAAGCGGTTCTTTACGGTGGTCTAGAATATGAAAGAGGACAAGGAGACATTGAGGCCATGCGGAAAGAACTGCAAAGTGCAGAATCCCTAATAGCATTCCGTGATGTCCCGGAGATAGACTCTTTAGTATTACGCAAAGGAATCTCTTTTTTGGAAGGAACAGAACGAGAAGTGCAGACGATAGATACCCTATTACGCAACAAACAAATTCCGGTAGCCTTGATGAGCGGCATGGCTGGGACCGAAGAATCATTCAAACAATTATCCGGTCAATCCATCACCTTGCTTCATGTGGCAACACATGGTTTCTACAGTCCACTGACCGGCCACTACACTGCCCAAAGAAGCTTTGAAGAACAAGCTCTAAGCCGGTCTGGTCGAGGATGTAAATTAAACTGTGTCAGCAAGGAATAAAGTATTAACTTTGCTAACAC
>OIEM01001106.1_pt1 | contig 12000 bp, 9 predicted proteins | sample 1581761 | NCBI WGS metagenome assembly OIEM01 (sample SAMN01760978, study PRJEB22395) | human gut metagenome | reverse complement strand
GTTGTTGCTGCTACTGATGGTGTTATGGCTCAGACAAGAGAGCATATCCTTCTTGCTCGTCAGGTTGGTGTTCCTTACATCGTTGTATTCATGAATAAGTGTGATATGGTTGATGATCCAGAACTTCTTGAATTAGTAGATATGGAAATCAGAGAACTTCTTAACGAGTACGGATTCCCAGGAGATGATACTCCAATCATCCAGGGTTCAGCTCTTAAGGCTCTTGAAGATCCTAACAGCGAATGGGGAGATAAGATCCTTGAGCTTATGCATACTATTGATGAGTATGTTCCAGATCCAGAAAGAGATACAGATAAGCCATTCCTTATGCCTGTAGAGGACGTATTCTCTATCACAGGACGTGGTACTGTTGCTACTGGTAGAGTAGAGAGAGGTGTTCTCCACGTTAATGAGGAAGTTGAAATCGTTGGTATCCATGAAGATATCCGTAAGGTAGTTGTAACTGGTATCGAGATGTTCAGAAAGCTTCTTGATGAGGCTCAGCCAGGTGATAACATTGGTGCACTTCTTAGAGGTGTTCAGAGAGACGAAATCCAGAGAGGACAGGTTCTCTGCAAGCCAGGTTCAATCACACCACACCACAAGTTTACAGCTCAGGTTTACGTATTAACAAAGGACGAGGGTGGACGTCATACTCCATTCTTCAACAACTACAGACCACAGTTCTACTTCAGAACAACTGATGTAACTGGTGTTTGCGAGCTTCCAGCTGGTACAGAAATGTGCATGCCTGGTGATAACGTAGAGATGACAGTTGAACTTATCCATAACGTAGCTATGGAGCAGGGTCTTCGTTTCGCTATCCGTGAGGGTGGTAGAACAGTTGGTTCTGGTGCTGTTGCAACAATCATCGAGTAATTGTTATTAATACAGTTCTTTCAAGGGTTTCCGAGTTTATCGGAAACCCTTTTTTGTGCGGGCAGCTCCTTGAGAAGTCATGGAAAGTTAGCGGTCGTGCTCGCGAAGTAATGAACTGGAATATGATAAAAAGAGGAGTACAACATGCTATACATAATGCGTCATGGCAGGACGGACTGGAATGTGCGTCATAAATTGCAGGGAAGAACAGATATACCGCTTAATGATGAAGGTAGAATGATGGCGGCAGAGGCTGGGAAACGGTATGCAGATATACATTTTGACATATGTTATTCATCTCCTTTAGAAAGAGCAAAAGAAACGGCGGAGATTTTCTTGAAGGGAAGAAATGTTCCTGTGTATACAGATGACAGACTTGTTGAGATGGGATTTGGAGTATATGAAGGAATAGAAAATTCATTTGCTATAGATGACTGTCCGATTAATACTCTTTTTAAGAAGCCTGATAAGTATGTTACAGTTGAAGGTGGGGAAAGCTTTGAGGAGCTTTTTGCAAGAACAGGAGAGTTTATAGACAATGTAGTTATGCCACAGGTAAATAGTGGCAAAGATATACTGATTGTTGGTCATGGTGCCATGAACTGCAGTATTATAGCAAAATTCAGAGGAACACCACTGGATAAATTCTGGGATGGAATGACTGATAATTGTCAGGTGGTAAGGCTTATATAATATTATAAAACACAATTTTACGATTTATTCAGACCAAATCATGCTTGGTTTCGTATATAAGTATAGAAGTTAATAAATGAGACTTTGACTTACAACGGAAGGTTAGGATGGTGATTGGGATGAGTAGGAGAGATAGCAGGAGAAAATACAAAAAAAGAGGAAAAAGGAAGAATCAAATATTCCTTGTAATGATGACTATACTGGCATGTACGGTAGCAATTGTATTAACAGTCAAGATGAATAATAAGAATGTCAGCAAAGGTGTAGCAGTAGGTGCAGAATATACAGCAATTAAGAGCGATGGTAATGTGACGGAGGAACAGCTTTCTGTAAGAGAAGAGACTGTAAATGATTTACCAGATGTATACAGAATAGAATGCTATGAATCGCTTAATCAGAATCCAGAGCTGCCAACGGGATGCGAGATTACATCGTTAACATCCGTACTAAATTATTACGGCTGTAATGTTGATAAAACAACTATGTCAGATGAATATCTTAAGAAAGGCAATGGCAGCTTCTACGAAATGTTTCTTGGTAATCCAAGGGATAACACAAGTTATGGATGCATGTCACAGCCAATTGTTAATGCAGCTAATAAATATTTCAAAGTTAATAATATGTCAGCAGTTGCAAAGAATATCAGCGGAACAGATTTTAAAGAGATTCTAGGTATGGTTGCTCAGGGTGACCCGATAGTAATATGGAATACAATAGATATGAGACAGCCATATGAATCTAAGACATTTGTATTTAATGGGAAAGAATATACATGGATGTCTCCAGAACATTGTGTTGTAATTACAGGATATGATCTTAATAAGAATATTGTTTATATAATGGATCCTATGGAAGGTAACATAACAAGGAATCTTGAGACATTTCAATCAAGATATGAAGAGATGCACAGCCAGGCTGTCTATATTATAGAATAAATAAGGGAGGGCAATATTGTCCTCCCTTTAGTCATGTTATTAGTTTGATTTAATATTGTGCCTTGCATTAAGTTTCTTGGCACAATGTATGAATGCAGGGAATAAAAATGCGTCAGCAGCAATCCATGCGATTGGCGAGGCGAGGCATGCACCCATGAATCCAATACTTGGAATAAGTATGATGGCTGCAAACGCACGGCCAATCATCTCTAAGATACCAGCTGATATTGCAAATACGGAGAAGCCCATACCTTGTATGCAGAATCGGACTACGTTAACACCTGTAAGCGGAATGTAGAAGCATGCAGATGCAAGAATGAACTGTCTTGTAAGAGCAATAATTGTTGTCTCAGATGCATTAACGAATAATAATGCAATATAATCTGTAGTGAAATACAGTGCAATAAGTGAAAGAACACTGTATACTGAACCAATTATCATAGCAGAGCGTACGCCCTGACCAAGTCTTTTAATCTTGGCAGCACCTACATTCTGTCCGGCATAGGTTGCCATGGTTGAGCCGAGTGCATCAAATGGACAACAGGTAAAGTTGAACATCTTAGAACCGGCAGTCATTGCGGCTACATATGTTGAACCAAGTGTATTAACAGCAGCCTGAAGGATTGTACTTCCGATGGCTGTTATTGAATACTGGAGTCCCATAGGAACACCGTTCATACACAGGTTGGTGATGAATCTTCTATCAAGTACCCTTTCTGATTTGTCACCTTTTAAGATGTCATATTTCTTATACATATATATAAGGCAGGTAAGTCCCGAAATTAACTGTGATGTTACAGTTGCCCAGCCAGCTCCGGCAACACCCATCTTACATACAAGAATAAGAAAGAAATCAAGTACTACATTTATTATTGAAGAAAGCACAAGGAAAACAACAGGTGTCTTACTATCGCCAAGCGAACGGATAACACCGGACACCATGTTGTACAGGAATACAGTTGGGATTCCTATGAATATAACTACTATGTAATTATAGGCATGGTCAATAATATCTGCCGGTGTATTCATGATAATAAGTATCCTGCGGCAGAATATTACGGATGCAAGCGTAAGCACTATGGCAAACACAATACTGCAGATATATCCGTTAAATACATATTTTCTAAGGTCAGCAGGCTTCTTTGCACCAAAGCATTGGGCAACCGGAATCACGAATCCGTTACAGACTCCCATACAGAAACCGATTATCATGAAGTTGATAGAACCTGTTGCTCCAACTCCGGCAAGAGCTTCAACACCGAGAGTTTTACCAACGATTATTGTGTCAACAAGGTTGTAGAACTGCTGAAACAGCATTCCGAACAGCATTGGAACTGCAAATCCAAGAATATGCCTGGAAGGTGAACCATTTGTCATGTCTTTTACCATAGGATTTCCTCACTTTCGTATATTTATAAAGCCAAATGATTATACTATATTTTTACAAACTGTCAAACTGATTTTGCACGAATTTGAATTAATTTAACGAATTATTGTCTTAATATGAAATGTCTGTTAAAATGCATAGGTAATATTTATGCGGAGGCAGATATGAAGAAAACTTTTGATGTTAAGAGACTTACAACGCTGGCATTGCTTACAACAATAGCACTGACAATATTTGTTGTGGAATCAGCGATACCTACGCTTGTTCCAATACCGGGAGTTAAGTTAGGACTTGCCAATATAGTCACACTTTTTGTGTTGAAAAGGTATAAATTCAGTGATGCAGCGATTGTGTTAGCTATGAGAATTATACTGGCTACAATATTTACAGGGCAGGCAGTATCATTTATATATAGTGTAAGTGGTGGATTCTTATGTCTTATTGTGATGGCAGCTGTTAATAAATTGCTTAGGGGACAGTATATATTCCTTACAGGTATACTTGGCGCGGTGTCGCACAATGCAGGCCAGATTCTTGCTGCATTTTTCATACTCAGATTGTCAGGTATATTTGCGTACATGCCGTTCCTTGTGATAAGCGGTGTTATAACAGGTCTGTTTACGGGCCTTGTGTGCTTCTTTGCAGACAAATATATTCCTAAAAAATATATTATGTAGCAGATGGAGGAGATTGTGAAAAAAAGAGTTATTGCAGTGGTAGCTGTGATTGTCCTGCTTGTCGGGGCAAGTGTGGCTTCTATTATATATATGAAATCAGGAAAGAATGACGGCAGAAAGACCGCTTATATATACAGAGATAATGAATTGTTAAGAACTGTTTTGTTAGATGATGTAAAGAATCCGTATACGTTCAGGATTGAATATGGGGATGGAGAGTATAATGATATTCTTGTCGAGAATGGAAAGATTAAGATTGCTGATGCAAGCTGTCCGGATAAGCTGTGTGTAAATATGGGATATATATCTGAACCTTTAATGCCAATCACATGTCTGCCAAATCATCTTGTTATCAGAATTGTGAATGACGGCGAAGAATCGCCGTCACTCGATGGTGTTGTGTATTAATTATTTCATCCAGCGGCCAGAAGCACCACATGGAAGAACAAGTCCGTTGCTTGAAACAGGAAGACCTACTTCCTGTGAATCACAGTGTCCGCCAAAGCTCTTAAGCTCTGTGCTTAACATATAAGTAAGAACGGCTGGCTGAAGACCTGTAGTGTATGAATTAATAAGGAAAAATAATGGCTTATCAGAAAGAAGCTGTGCACAAAGCTTAACAAGCGGGTGTATAGCTTCTTCTATTTTCCAGATTTCTCCTTTAGGACCACGTCCATATGAAGGCGGATCCATGATAATTGCATCGTAATGGTTGCCTCTTCTTATCTCTCTTTCTACAAACTTTACACAATCATCAACTATCCATCGGATAGGCTTGTCAATAAGTCCTGAAGACTGTGCATTTTCTTTAGCCCATGCGATTATACCTTTAGAAGCATCTACGTGTGTAACATTAGCACCTGCGGCTGCACATGCAAGTGTTGCGCCACCTGTATAAGCAAACAGGTTAAGAACCTTTACGGGTTCATTGCCACGTTCTTTTCTGGCATCAGAGATTATCTTTCCAAACCAGTCCCAGTTAGCAGCCTGCTCAGGGAATATTCCTGTGTGTTTGAAGCTGAATGGCTTTAAGTTGAATGTCAGCTCCTGTTCAAATGAAGGGCTTTTATAATGAATCTGCCACTGCTGTGGAAGGTCAAAGAACTCCCATTCTCCTCCACCCTTTGAACTTCTGTGGTAGTGACCGTTCATATTCTTCCAGCCACGCTCTTTCTTAGGAGTGTCCCATATTACCTGTGGGTCCGGACGTACAAGAATGTACTTGCCCCAGCGCTCAAGCTTTTCACCTTTAGAGGTATCTATTACTTCATAATCTTTCCAGTTGTCAGCTATAAACATAATTAAGTATCCTTTTCTATATTAAAATGTGTTGCGGTTTGGTACCGCATTTGTTATTAAATAATTATATACGAAAATATTAATAACTGCAATCGTGCAAAAATGTTTTGAACAGGCTTGTTTTATGTTAATATATTTCTATCGAAATCTAATTAAGGGGCGATGCATATTGAAAAATGTTAGTTTAAAGAATATACAGAAGGATATTGTATCAGGAATAATTGTTGCTCTTGTGTCAATTCCTATATCAATGGGATATTCACAGATTGCGGGACTGCCAGCGGTGTATGGTCTGTACTGCTCTATTCTGCCAGTGCTTATATATGGATTTGTTACATCTTCGCCGCAGTTCGTGTTCGGAGTGGACGCAACTCCGGCGGCACTTGTTGGTGGAACACTTGCAACGCTTGGAATAGTGTCAGGATCTGAGGAGGCAAAGGCAGTAGTTCCGGCGATAACTTTGGTTGCAGCATTGTGGCTGCTGCTTTTCTTCTTTATCAAAGCAGGACGTATTGTCAATTATATATCGACACCTGTAATGGGTGGATTTATAAGCGGTATTGGCGTGACAATAATTCTTATGCAGGCAGCAAAGCTTTTTGGTGGCAATGCTGGGACTGGCGAAGCGATACAGCTTGTTATGCATATAGCTGGCGAGTTTGGTTCATTTAATCTGCTCTCGGCAGTGCTTGGAGTCGGAACAGTTGTGATTATTCTTGTTGCGAAGAAGTTCATTCCAAAGTTTCCAATGTCAGTACTTCTTATGGTGCTTGGTGCACTTGCAACTGCAATTTTTCATATTGACAGATTTGGTGTTAAGCTTCTTCCACATGTTGATAAGGGACTGCCGGGATTCTCGCTTCCTGATATGTCAGTTGTGCTTAAGAATCCGTCAGAGATAATACTTCTTGGACTTTCAGTGGCAGGTGTTGTCATGGCGCAGACATTGCTGGCAACTAATAATTATGCCAACAAATATGGCTATAAAGTAAGCAATAATAGAGAAATTCTGGCTTATGCTGCTGCAAATGCGGCTTCTGCTGTAATTGGCGGATGCCCTTTGAATGGAAGCGTGTCAAGAACAGGAATTGCAGACCAGTTTGGCTGCAAATCACAGGTTATGTCAATAACAGCTTCTCTGACAATGCTTCTTATAGTGCTTTTTGGTACGCCGGTGCTTGAGTATCTTCCTGTACCAATACTTACAGGAATTGTTGTTGCGGCACTGATTGGAATTACTGAATTCGGGCTTGCAGTTAAATTATGGAAAACAGACCATACGGAGTTTGCAATATTTGTAGGAGCATTTTTAGGCGTTCTGTTATTCGGAACGATATACGGAGTTGTAATCGGTGTTATTCTTTCATTCATAGCTGTTATTGTCAAAGCGGTTGAACCACCAAGAGCATTTCTCGGAGTTATACCGGGACAGGAGGGATTCTATAGTCTTAACAGATACAGCAATGTAAAGAAGATAAAAGGTGTGGTTATATACAGATTTAACGGAGCACTTTTCTTTGCAAATATTAATACATTTATTGATGATATAGAAAAGAATCTTGATGATAATACTAAATGGGTAATTGTAGACGCCGGAGGTGTTGGATCTATTGATGTGACGGCAGTTGACAGGCTTATGTCTTTATATAAGGCACTTGAAAAGAAAGGAATCAGATTCTATATTACAGAGCATGAACACACGCTTAATGACCAGTTAAGAGAGCTTGGTGCAGGCGAGTTTGTTGAAAAAGGTGTTGTAAGAAGAACTATTCCGCTTGCCCTAAGAGATGCAGGTCTTGACAGACCTTATCCTGTCGAGGAGGAGGAAGAAGAGCAGGCTGTTTCTGGCGAGGTACATGAGGACAATGAAAGACTTGCTGAGATTGAGTGGGCTTTTGGCGCAGATGCAGATGAATGGCTTGAGAAGATGGCAGCAGAGATGGCTGATGAGATTGGCAGTGTCAAGAAAGATGAGAAGAATGTTATTGTTGATGCTGAAAAGCATGCTGCATGGGGAAGAATCGGACTCTTTGATGAGAATGAACTGCTTGAGCGACTTGAGATGCATTTGTTTGACGATAAGAAATATCCGAATCTTGATATTGATGATATTGAGAAAAGAATTGATGAGCGCCGCGTGGTTGTTGAGAAGAAGCTGGCACAGATTAATCCTGATGCAATCCAGATGCTTAAGGAACACAGAAAACAGATACTTGACAGAATGAAGCTTCACAATCCGTATGCATATGAGCATATGATGGAGCAGAAGAAGAAACATTATGAACATCTGAAGAAGAAAGATCCGGAGCTTGCACAGAAGCTTAAGAATTTCTATAATCTTTCAGATGACGACAAATAATTGATATAACGGAGATAATTGTGAATATATTAAATGTTGAAAAGGTCAGCAAGACCTACGGAGAAAAGGAACTTTTTAATAATATAAGTCTGGGAATTAACAGTGGCGATAAGATTGGACTTATAGGTGTGAATGGAACCGGAAAGTCTACACTTTTAAAGATTATTGCAGGGGTTGAAGAACCAGATGAGGGACAGGTTGTCAAGGGCAGGGGGATTGAGCTTGCGTATCTTGCACAGACACCTCTGTATTATGAGAATGAAAATGTACTGGAATATGTTATACGTGGAAAGCATGCGGACAGCCAGCCAAAAGCAAAAGAGATTCTTAACAAGCTTGGAATAACAAATCATGGCGCAATGATGAATATTTTATCAGGTGGTCAGAAAAAGAGAGCGGCACTTGCGAGAACTTTAGTTGAGCCGGCAAGACTTCTTATTCTTGATGAACCTACGAACCATCTTGATAATGACATGGTACTCTGGCTGGAACAGTTTATTAAGAATTTCAAGGGAGAACTTATCATGGTTACTCATGACAGGTATTTCCTTGATAATGTAACTAACAGGATTGTAGAGCTTGATAAAGCTTCCCTGTACAGCTACGATACGAATTATTCAGGCTTTCTTGAACTGAAGACCCAGCGTGAGGAGATGGAGAGGGCAACTGAGGCTAAGAGACAGAATATATTAAGGAAGGAACTCGCGTGGATAAGAAGGGGATGTCAGGCTCGTTCTACCAAGCAGCAGGCACGAATTGACAGATTTGAGGATATGAAGGAAGCTTCAAAGCAGGCGAGAGCCAGATTTGACAAGCAGCTTATGGATATGGATTCAGTCAGCAGCAGGCTTGGAAGAAAGACTGTTGAACTCCACAACATTTGCAAAAGCTTTGGAGAGAGGACAATAATTGACGATTTTACCTACATTTTTCTAAGAGATGACAGAATAGGTATTGTTGGTGATAACGGATGCGGCAAGTCTACGCTTATGAAGATTATAGCAGGCCAGCTTGAACCGGACAGCGGCAGTGTTGAGGTTGGAGAGACTGTAAGAATCGGATATTTCATGCAGGAGAACGAACCACTTGATGACAGCCTTACCGTGCTTGAGTTCGTAAGAAGCATAGGCGAATATGTTACGACGGCAGATGGAAAGGCAACAGCGTCACAGATGTGTGAGAAGTTTCTTTTTACACCGAAGCAGCAGTGGACACCGATAAGCAAGCTGTCAGGTGGTGAGAAAAGGAGACTTTATCTGTTAAGTGTTCTTATGAGTGCACCAAATGTACTTATTCTCGATGAGCCTACCAACGACCTTGACATTGAAACTCTTGAGATACTTGAGGAGTATCTTGATGGATTTGCGGGTATTGTAATCACTGTTTCACATGACAGATATTTCCTTGACAGAGTTGTTGACAGGATATTTGCATTTGAGGCAGGAGGCCACCTTACACAGTACGAAGGCGGTTATACGGACTACAGGGATAAATGTGTTTCTTCTATATATAATGTGGAATCAAATGGAACATCTGATGCGCCCAAATCAAAGGCGGCAGGGCAAGTGAAGAAAGCATATAACAGTCATGAGGATAAGATTAAGTTCACATACATGGAACAGAAGGAATATGAGACTATAGATGATGATATAGAGAAGCTTGAAAATAGAGTTTCAGAACTTGATGACGAGATTGCAAAGAATGCAACTTCTTATTCTAAGCTTGCAGAACTTACTAAGGAAAAGGAAGATGTGGAAAGGCAGCTTGAAGAAAAGATGGAGCGATGGGAATATCTTAATGATCTTGCAGAAAAAATAGAGAAACAGAAACAGTAGTAAATATTAACAAAACAAGTGACATCAGAACAGATTATTTGGTTGAGCAAATCATATATTCATGGTATGATGATATATGATTTACTATATTAATCATATGAGGGAGGAAAAATTATGTTTTGTCCAAATTGCGGAACAAAGAACGAGGACGATGCACTATTCTGTGGAAACTGTGGAACACGCCTAGTGATAGATGTGCCTCAGGAGACACCGGTCCAGGAAAGTGTGGAAGAAGAGCTAGAGGAAACACCGGTACAGGAGAATGTGCCAGCAGAGCCAGAGGAAACACCGGTACAGGAGAGTGTGACAGCAGAGCCGGAAGTAACACCAGTACAGCAAAGTGTTCCAGTTCAGCCACAGCAGGCTTTTGGTCAACAGCCTGTACAGCCTACACAGTTTACAGGTCAGAATTCTGGTCAGCAGCCTGCCAATAATAAGCCTGCCAGATTCCCTAAGGGTATAATTGCAATTGTAGCTGCGGGAGTTGCTGTGATAGCTGCCATAATTATATTTGTATGTGTGGGAAAGAATGTGACAGATTATAAGAAAACTGCCAAGCAGTATGTTAAGGCGGTTGCAGAGTGCGAATGGAATGATGCGTATAGTCTTATTAATCTACCTGATGGGGAGTTCCTTACAAAGGAAGCATTTATTAATGTTCATGCAGATGCGACTGGTGAGAAAGTTGAAAAGATGGCAGCAGATGACATTGTCTCAACATATAGCAAGATGCCTGGTAACAAGGCTGTTAAGGTCGGATATATAACAGATTCGGGAATGCAGTATAATGATGTGTATCTAACAGTAGCCAATAAGCACTATATGCTTTTCTTTAAGAAGTATAAAGTCAGCGCTGAGAATCTTGTAGTAAAGGATGTTACAATAAAGGTTCCAAAGGGACTTACATTATATATTAACGATGTTATTGTTGGCGATGGATATAAGTCGGATGCATCTAAGAATGGAAACGGCTCTTCTGATGAATATGTTATACCATATCTGTTCAATGGAAAGAATAATATTAAGGTGACTGGAGAATTTATAGAGGACTACACAACACAGCTTTATGCAGCACATGATGAAGATACATTTACTGTTGGAACATACAATGCAAAATATGTTAATTCGAAGCTTGAAGAACTTAAGACACAGGCAAGAACAGATGTGGATGCAATAATTAATGCTGTACAGGCAAAGAAAGATTATTCAGCTATAGCCGACAGGGTGTGTAAAGAAGAAAAGAAGAACATAGAGTCAGCTTATAAGAATATTTACGACAGCTACAATGACAAATACAAAACTGTATCCAATTTGAAGATTTCTAAATTCACAGCTTCTATCGCGGATACATCTTTCAGGGTGGATTCAGATGATGGATGCCCGGTGATTAAAGTTTCAATTAAACTAGGATATACATACAAGATACAGTACTCAGGAAGTGATAAAGCTAACGACAAGAATAATAACAATAATTCAGCTTACATATATTATAAATATGAAGATGGTAAGTGGAAGATTAATTCTATGTATCTTGGATTTGGATTTTATTAAAATACTGTTTTGACCGGGACTTATGTTCCGGTCAAACTTGTTCTGCATTGTACTAAAAAAAATACAGTTTTTTCTGTTGATTTTATATAGAGAGTAGTGTATATTAATACTTGCTGTGACATTGATAGCTGTGAAGCGTGAGGTTGCTGCTTTAATAAAGCAGGTTTTCCGTGGAGCGAATGTCAATGCTGGAGATGATCTCCGGCGAAGAAACTGGCGACAAGTCACTGTACCAAAATCATCTGCAATCCGCAGAAATGACGCGCGTGGGTCGAATTATGAATGAGACTATATGATACGCGTGGGAGTGTGTACAGTCACCGCTTGTCGTACTTAAACAATAAAGTGCGAAGGAGGCGACTTTTTTTATGGCAAATCAGGTAAT
>OIEM01001104.1_pt1 | contig 12015 bp, 8 predicted proteins | sample 1581761 | NCBI WGS metagenome assembly OIEM01 (sample SAMN01760978, study PRJEB22395) | human gut metagenome | reverse complement strand
TAACAGAAACAAGCAAGACTGGTTCAGTTGATACTGACAAGGTTACATTCCAAGTTGAAAAAGCTGACAACTTCGACGATGAAGAAGTTAAGGCAGATTCACCTGTTTCAGAAGATATGTACATCGGCGATTCAAAGGCTGATAACTACCTAAGAACATATTCTCAGGCACTTATCCAAAAGAATGACGATGATGAATTCACAATTCTTTCAATCGCTGCTGCTGCTGCAAACAAGAGCGTAACAGTTGCTTCAGAAGACTTTGATGAAAACAAGTCAACAGACGAAGCTCTTTACTTCTTCCCGGCAGGTACAACAAAGGGTTCAACAAAGTATCAACTTGATACAACAAACGGCGTTACAATCTATATCAACGGCGTTGAATCATCAAAATCTATTGCAGAGCTAAGAGATTATCTTGATAAGAACGAAACAGCATCTGTAACACTTCAAAAGGAAACAGAAACTGGTTCAACAAGCACATCAGCTAAGTATAACACAATCATGGTATCTTCATATGTAACAGCTATTGTTGATGAAGTTATCGACAAGACAAACGAAACATCAGTAAACTTCGATACATATTCATCAGGTATCCAAGCTAAGATGACAGTAAACAAGGATGATGATAACTACACATATTCATTCAAACTTGACGGTAAAGATATCGAAGCTAAAGATCTTCAACAAAACGACGTACTTAACATTTCATACGATACAACAGGTTCATTCAAGGATTCAAGCTTCTATGATGTAATCGTTACAAGAAACGTTGTTGACGGCGTTAAGTGCACAAGCATTAACGATTCAAAGGGTGAATACACAATCGGCGGTACAAAGTATAAGGCTGCTGAAGGTATGGATATCGATGTTGAAACATCAACAGAATATAGCCTATACCTTGATCACTTCGGCAGAATCGCTAAGGCTGACGAAAACTCAGTATCAAAGAACTACGGCGTATTGAAGAACATCTACAAGAAGGCCGGCGGCGACTACATGGCTCAAATCATTACTAAGAAAGGTACTGAAGAAGAGTACAAAGTAGATAGCGATAAGGTTAATGAATATGCAACATACTTGAAGTATGCTACATTCTATTCAGATGCTAAAAAGGAAAATAAGATAGATACAACAACAAAAGATTGGCAATCAAAGGTAGTAGCTTTTGATGAACCTAAATATAGCACATCACAACCTAAGTCAGTTGCTTATCCGGAACAGGTTGTAGAATATTCAGTAAGCTCATCTTCAAACAAGATCACAATTAAGAATGGTGGCGTAATCGCTCCAACAGCTGCTGATGCTGAATACAAAGAATCAGGTAACAAGATTGGTTCAGTTAAGATGGCTGACTCAACAGTAATCCTTGACCTATCAGAAGTTGATACAAAGGATTCATATTCAGTTGTTTCATCTCTAAATGACGGTAGCAACTATGTGGCTTACGGTTATGATAAGTCTAAGTCAGACAACACATACAGATTCGTAATCATTACAGAAGGTACATCAAGCGTATTCAATTCAGAAACACAGCTTGCTATCTTCAACGGTAGTGAAGTAATCGACAAAGACGGCGATAAGACAGCTTACAACTTGGTTGTAAACGGTGAAGAAAAGCAATTCGTTCTTGATGATGACGTTGTAATCACAGGTAACGCTGGTAAAACAGTTGCAGAAGACGCATTTGACGAAGGTGACGTACTTGTTTACGCTACTAACTCAGAAGGCTACATCTCAAGAATCTACTCAGTATTCGCTGCTCAGAATGTTCTAAACGGTTCATCATTTGAAGACTTTAGAACTAACGCATTCAAGAAGCAATCATCAGTTCTTGCAGATACAAAGTTCGCTGATCTTCTATCAGATGATGACAACGATGTAAACGTTGTATTCGGTCCTGTTGTTGATAAGAGCGGTAGCAACATCACAATCGGTACAGTTACAACAAATGCTGAGGGTAAGTATGTAGTAAACTATGACGAAGGTCTTGAAGTAAACTACAGCAACGCTAAGATCTACACATATGACTTCGCAGCAAGATCAGATAACTCAAGAGTTCTTCTTGACGAAGGTATTGCATCAACACCTGACGTTAAGGCTGCTAAGACAACAGTAGGTGGTCAAGATATTCTTAACCTTGAACACGAAGATGTTATCGACGATGTAGTATTCGCAGTAGTTAGAACTACAGATAAGGACGAAGCTCAAGAAATCTACCTAATCGTTAATAACGACTAATTCTTAAATAAGAATTTTAAAAGAAGCGGTTTATACCGCTTCTTTTTTTGCTAAAATCTTGCATATACCATTAATGAATGATATAATAAAACTATTATACAAAACAAATAAGAGGTAAATTATGATTCCTGTTGAAAAAAATAAAGAGTACGTTGCTTGTATAGATTCTGTTTCTTCGGACGGTAACGGAGTTGCGCATATAGACGGATTTGCGGTTTTTGTACCGCAAACGGTGGACGGCGATAAAATTAAAATGCTTGTTGTCAAAGTGCAGAAAAATTTTGCATACGGTAAGGCGTTGGAAATTATAGAACCATCGGATAAACGTTGTGAGCCTATGTGCCAACATTATAAAAGGTGCGGCGGTTGCCAAATTCGTCATATAAAGTATGACGCACAGCTTGATATAAAACGTGATATTGTTGAGAATGCGATGCAGAGAATAGGCAAGTTTGAGAATTTTAAGGTTGACGGAATTGTCGGTATGGATGTGCCGGAACGGTATAGAAATAAAATGGTTTTTCCTGTCGGAAATGTGCATGGTAAAAATGTTTGCGGTTTCTACGCAATGCGAAGTCATGATATTATTCCGCTTGACGATTGCAGCCTTGGTGATGAAATTAATAGGGAAATAAATGACGCAGTAATTGATTATATGAATGAAAATAATGTCAGTGCATATGATGAAAAGTCGCATAAAGGCATTGTCAGACGAGTGTTTACACGTAAATCATTTTCTGCAAATGAGATTATGGTTGTCGTTTCCGTTAATGCAAAAAGTTTGCCGAAACGTGAAAAATTGATTTCAAAATTGAGAAAGGTTTCGGATAGAATTGTAAGCATAGTGCTGAATATTAATAATAAGAGAAATAATCTTGTGCTTACGGAGGAAAATGTAATTCTTTGGGGTAAGGATAGGATTTCGGATACACTTTGTGGAGTGAAATTTGATATTTCCCCTCAAAGCTTTTTTCAAGTCAATCCGGTACAGACCGAAAAGCTGTATAGTAAAGCTTTGGAGTATGCGGATATTGATGAAAATACAAGCGTGATGGATATTTATTGCGGTATCGGTACAATTTCGCTGTGTGCCGCTAAAAACGCAAAAAGCGTTGTAGGTGTAGAAATTGTTGAACGTGCAATCGAAGACGCAAAAGAAAATGCAGTGAAAAACGGTATAGAGAACGCAATTTTTTACGCAGACAGCGCAGAAAATATCGTTCCGAAATTGATAGAAAAAGGCGAACGGCCGGACGTGGTTATTCTCGATCCGCCGCGTAAGGGCAGTGATGAATCAACACTCACAGCAATAATTAAAGCACAACCCAAACGTGTAGTGTACGTTTCCTGTAACCCCGCCACCCTCGCCAGAGACCTGAAGATCCTCTGCGATGGAGGCTATGAGATCCGAAAAGTCCGTGGTGTGGACCAGTTCGGCATGACGGTGCATGTGGAGACGGTATGCTTATTGTCCAAACTTCATGAAGCGAAGCATCATGTGAATGTGAGACTGGATATGGATGAGTTAGATATTACCTCTGCTGAGAGTAAAGCAACCTATGAGGAAATCAAGTCATATGTGGCAGAGCATAATGAGGGGATGAAAGTATCTAACCTTTATATTGCGCAGGTTAAGGCTAAGTATGGAATTATAGAGCGTGAGAATTATAATAAGCCTAAGTTAGATGACGCCAGACAGCCTAAGTGTCCAAATGAGAAGGAAGAGGCTATTGTGGATGCGATGGAGCATTTTAAGATGATTTAGTAGATATAGAGAAAGGATGCATAATGAATATAAAACTAATAATATTCGACTTTGATGGAACAATAATGGATACTAAAAATACGATTATAGCTGCAAAGCAGGAAACATTGCGTCAGATGGGAGTAGATGTAGCAGATGAACAGACATGTGCAAGTACAATTGGAATGTCTGCTAAAATAGGCTTTCAAAAGTTGTGTCCGGAATTATCAGAGGATATGATTGACTTATGTATGAAAAAATATCGTGAAATCTTTGATGAAACAAAGAAAGTAGTGCCACCTGTCTTATTTCCTAATATGGTTGAAACCCTAAATGAACTGAAGAAAAAAGGTATAGTGTGTACAATTGCTACTTCAAGGGGACACAATTCATTAGTTGAATTTCTTGAAAGTATGAATATTGCTAAATTTTTTTCGTATATATTAGCAGCTGAAGACACTACTTTGCTTAAGCCAAATGCAGAACCGGTTAAGAAAACATTAATTGATTTATCATGTAGTTTGGAGAATACTCTTGTTGTTGGAGATATGCCATTTGATATAATTATGGGTAAAAATGCAGGCGTGTATACATGTGGAGTAACCTATGGTGTTTCAGATAAAAAGAGTCTTTTAGAGGCAGGAGCAGATTGGATAATTGATAGTATAAGTGATTTGCTAGAAATAGTATAAAATCCTATTTATGGATATAACTAACAATGATAAAAAGAATACAAAAAATTAAGGAAAAGGTCTAATTTATAGATACAGGAGTTGATAATCCTATGAAAAATAGAAATGTTATATATATAAGAGTTGAAACGCAGTGAACAAGCTATAATTATAATCCATCGGGAACTAAGGGGGCACTTCTATACGGAGAGATGTGCACCTTCATTTTATTTGGGCGTTACAGGATGAATTCCCGTCAAGGCTATACAATGTGCAGACAAAGTACACTATCAATACATCTGTCAAGCAGTTATTTTCCTTTTTACGTATTCATTTCCCTTGAATGCATGGGAAAAACTCCTATTCCTACCGGTTGGAAAGAAATTTATTTGCATCCAAGATAATTTGCGGAGACTGTAATAAAGTATTTGTACGGAAAGGCTGGCGGAGCAGTAAGCAGTACAGGAGTTGACCGTAAGGTATGGCAGTGCAGTGAGTGGTACAAGGTTAAGGGAGTTATAGGATGCACCAACCACCATGTAGAGGAAGAAACATTGATAAAGGCTTATCTGATGGCTTGAAATGCATTGGTGGAGAACCGAGAGGATTTCATGGAGCAGTGGACGGAACAGTTACAAAGCGCGAACCTGTTGAAAGGTTATCGGGCAGAGAAGTTCATAGAATATACTGATGGGGCGAAGTCTTTGACGGAGATGGAACATTGTTGGTAGTGTTTCTGGATGGAACAGAGATTGAATGTAAAAATGAAGAGGAGTAAGAAAAGATGTCGATTGGGAGTTGAGATTCCTGATCGGCTTTTTTTCTTGCTCTTATGCAGATAGTAAAATGTAGGTGGGTGTGGTAAAATGGAATTGCATGCATAATAGTGGGAAGATTTGAAGGGATAAGAAAGTGATATTATTATTGTAAAAAGATTATAGAGTAATCGGGAAATTTCGATTACTCTTTTTAAGTATAAAAAATTGATAGATAATAGTAATAAAATAAAGGGTGGTACAGATTAATGGCAAGAAAATCTATTGATTGGATGAAAACAATGCCTGAGTTATTAAACGAGTGGGATTATGAAAAGAATAATATTATGCCTTCGGATATATCAATTTGGTCAAAAAATAAAGTATGGTGGAAGTGTAAATATGGACATGAATGGGCTTCGACTATGAATAGTAGGCAAAAAAAATCTGGTTGCCCTTATTGTGCGGGATTACTTCCGATTGTAGGAGTAAATGATTTACAGACAACAAATCCTGAATTAATAAAGGAATGGGATTATCAAAAAAATATTATAAAACCATATGAAATCAAGGTAGGAAGTGGGATGAAAATATGGTGGAAGTGTAAAGAAGGTCATTCTTGGGAAGCAACTCCAAATCATAGGAAAAAGGGACAGGGCTGTCCTTATTGTTCCGGTAAGAAAGTATTGGCAGGATTTAATGATATTAATACGCTAAGACCCAATATAGCAAAAGAATGGGATTATGAAAAAAATGAAAATAAAACCCCTGATATGTATACCGTTAGAAGCGGAAGTAAAGTTTGGTGGAGATGTAAAGAAGGTCATTCCTGGAAAGCAGTTATAGCAAGTAGAACAGGTAAAAAATATGTTCAATGTCCGTATTGTTCAGGTCGACTACCTATAGTTGGTACAAATGATTTGCAAACAACAAATCCTGATTTGATTAAAGAATGGGATTATGAGAAAAATAGTCCAATATACCCTTATATGGTAAAAAAAGGAAGCAATAACAAAATATGGTGGAAATGTGAAAAAGGACATGAATGGCAAGCTGAAATAAGTGCTAGAACAAGTGGAAAGTCAGGCTGTCCATATTGTGCAGGCAGAAAAACAATTCAAGGTGAAAATGATTTAGTATCTATTGAATCTAAATTATTATCGGAGTGGAATTATAAAAAGAATGATGGAAAAAAGCCAAGTGATTTCAAAATGCATAGTGGAGCATTAGTGTGGTGGAAATGTGAAAGAGGACATGAATGGCAAGCTAAAATAGCTGATAGAAGCAGAGGTGATGGGTGTCCTTATTGCTCAGGAAAGAGACTGATGGTAGGATTTAATGATTTAGCACATGTATATCCTTATTTGGCTAAAGAATGGAATTATGAAAAAAATCAAGGAAAGATGCCAGAAGATGTAACATCAAAAGCAGGGATAAAAGTGTGGTGGAAATGTGAAAAAGGACATGAATGGCAAGCTTTAATAAGCAACAGAAGCAGGGGTGATGGGTGTCCAATATGCAATTCTGGAATTAGAACATCATTTCCAGAACAAGCTATATTTTATTACATTAAAAAAATATATCCAGATGCACTGAATCGATGTACACAACAATTGGGAGGAAAAAGAGAGCTGGACATATTTATTCCGTCAAAACAGGTGGGAATAGAATATGATGGTAGTGTATGGCATTCAAGTGAAAAGGCTTTAAATAGGGAAGTGAAAAAGTATGAAGAATGTATAAAGCAAGGCATTTTTCTGATACGTGTAAAAGAAAAGAATGGTGTACTAAAAGAAGGTTCTTGTGATGTGTTAATACGTACGGATAGTAACTATAATAATGAAACCTATAAAAAATTATTTTCTGAGCTAAATAATTATATTGATATTCCAGATGATATAGATGTTGTTAGAGATAGAATACATATTTTGGAGAATTATCGGACTGAATTGAAAAATAAATCAGTGGGTACATTATATCCTCATTTAGTTTTAGAATGGGATACTGAAAAGAATGGATTATTGACTCCCTTTATGTTTACACCAGGAAGTGGGGAAAAAATATGGTGGATATGTAATATGAATCACAGATGGCGAGCATCAATTGTATCAAGAACAAAAGGAAGCAAATGTCCTTATTGTTCAGGTATTTGTGTTATCAGAGGGAAAAATGATTTAGCAACATTAAGACCAGATATAGCCGCAGAATGGAATGATGAAAAAAATGGGGAATTGAAGCCATGTAATTTAAAAATTAAAAGCAATAAAAAAGTATGGTGGAAATGTAAAAATGGTCATGAGTGGCAAGCTATTATTTCTAATCGGACAAACAAAAATCAAGGATGTCCATTTTGTAAAAAAGGTGACAGTGAAAGTTAGAATAATAAAGTCTGATATTGAAATGTATATATCAGAAAAAAGACGTTTTAAGAATCTTTTATCATACCCACATAGGAAAAATCAAAGTACAAAAAGAGTAAACAGCACAACTGAAAACTTTGATTTTACACAGAGTGAATCCAAAGAAAGAATTAGAAACTCGAATCTATCAGTATTTTGAAGAAGTAGATTAAGGACCTGTAATCTACCATTGGACTTGTAAACTTGGTGAAGCTTCTGATACTGAGAGAGCAAACAGTTATTGTGTCGGTTATTTATTATTCGGCGTACTAGTGAGTACTTCTATATTTCAAATGGAGCTTATGCTTGAAAGGTTAACGACAGACTAACGGTAGACTAACGAAGAACTAACGACAGACTAACGACGGTATAATTGTTTTGCAAATCCGAGTATGATATTATTACCATGGAATTGATAGGGCGATTAATATTGAGATTTGTAAAAGGCTACTATTTTATTACAAAGAACTACTATTTGACTACGGTTTCAATACTTGTGCTGATGAAACAGGCATGTTATTATAGTGGCATAAAAAACTAATAAATTTACGCATAAAACTATTAAAAAACTAATATGTAGCCACTTTTATTTTTATTATAGCTGAAGTAATATTATCATGGGTAAGAGCGAAGCCTCTTAGCAGGTTAAGGCAACATGAAAGGAATTGAGTAAAATCAGTTCCTTTTTTTATTGCAAAAAATTAGAGAACAGGAGGAAATGCAAAGTGAAAGAGTATTCAAAAGGAATCTATGTGAAATTTAAACCAGAGGAGGTGGAAATACTGCATGATCGGATGAAGGAAGCCGGAGTTCAAAATATGAGTGCGTATATCAGGAAGATGGCGATAAACGGGTATGTAATAATCCCTGAATGGCCTGATTTGAACCGGGTAATATCTTTACATGCAAGGATTAGTAATAATCTCAATCAGTATGCTAAGAAAGCAAATGAAACGGGGAAGCTGTATGAAGAGGATATTGCAGAAATAAAAATGATGAATAATGAGCAAACAGAACTTCTGAAAAAGGCACTTGAAGCAGTTATTCATCTATATGAGGAAGATTCAAAAAAGAGAAAGTGAATTGATAAAAAGCGTTAGCGTGGCTCTGCGGTTTATCCGCAGTTCGAGGGGATTGGGGCATTCCCCAACAAGCAAAAATGCGCCGGGTATATACCGGTGCACTGCTTGCCCAATTTGTGAAATAGTATTTGGAGAATGATTTGGGAAAGCCGGTGTTCAAATTGAGAAAGCGTTGCATATTTACAAAATGTAAAGAAGGAAGGATTGAGGTTATGGAGAATTGTTTACTTTTTTCAGATTACCAAAATGCTTGGTGAATAATGTGTACTTTGCGGAGTTATCAGCAGATGCAAAGCTATTATATGCATTCTTTTTAGACCGTGTTTCCCTGTCAATAAAAAATGGATGGATTGATGACAAAGGAAGGGTGTTTATCTATTATTCGGTAAAAAGAGTTTGCAAGGATTTGAATTGTGGCACTCAAAAAGCCTGCAAACTATTGGATGAGCTGGAGAAGGCGGGAGCACTTGAACGAAAGAGGCAAGGACCGGGTAAGCCTAACAAGTTGTATCTTAAAAAAGTATTTTGAGGGATATTCACACAGGTAAAAATCAAAAAAGAAGAGGAGTGAAAATCACATCTAGGAATTTTGATTTATGCACCCACAGAGTTTTGATTCTTACGTATTTAGAACTGTAGAAATCAAAGCCTAATAAAACTAATAATATCTTCTCATGAAAAGAATTAAACAGCTGTATGTTGAATTTTATAAACCGAAGAATATAGTAAAATTCAGAAATACAAAAATCTCTATTGAAAGAAAAGCTGTCGCATGATATTATAACCGTAAAGACGGATATTAAAATCGCAAAATACGGATGCGCATGAAATGTTGGTGGAGGAAAAATCATGATTATCAGTGAAAGAATTTTTTATGTGATGGAGCAGAAGAACATAACGCAGTTGGAACTCTCAAGAAGAACTGGAATTGCAACGAGTAACATCAGTGACTGGAAAAAGAAAAAGACAAATCCAAAAGCGGATTGTTTGCTTTCAATATGTGATGCATTAGATATTACTCCTGAACAGCTTTTAACGGGGAAGGGAATTGACCCGGAATATAAAGATGCAGATATGGATTATGAAGTCACTAGGGCGGATATTAAGATTTTAAAACAGATACATAGTCTAGGTGATGAGCAGTATAAACGACTGATGGCGTATATAAAGGCCTTGCAGAAGTTGGAACAGATGGAGAGTATTGTGGAGGATTGATTAATCTCAAGTTGCGTTAACGTTCAAGGTGAATTAACTGCACCTTGAATCAAAAATCCATGAAGTCACAATTTGTGACTTCATGAAATGGAATTGAAAAATCAATCTGACGGAACTAATAACCGGTTTGGTAGGAGGAAAAATGGAAGATACAAAGGAATTGATTACTACAGATGATATTCGTAGTAAAGTGTATATAATTCGCGGACAGCAGGTAATGCTGGATAAAGATTTAGCAGAAATCTATGGATATGAAGTCAAACGATTAAATGAGCAGGTGAAGCGGAACATTAGTAGATTTCCAGAGGATTTCATGTTTCAACTAAATAGAGAAGAAATACCGGAGGGATTTTCAAAGTCGCAATTTGCGACTTTGAACGAAAAGAGTAATAGACAGGGATCCAATATTAAAAAGATGCCTTTTGCGTTTACAGAGCAAGGAATCTATATGCTTGCTACAGTACTTCGCGGAGAATTAGCAGAGCAGCAAAGCATTTTTATTATGCGTACCTTTAGAGAAATGCGACATTATATTAAACAGAACCAGCAATTTGTAACAAGATCTGAAATGGAGTTACTATCATCTAAAGTTACTGAAATATCAGTGCAGACAACTGGGTTAATAGATAAACAGAAACAAACAGACCAAAAGGTTAATTTGATTCAAAAGAATGTTGAACAGCTAAGTGAGAATTTTATTTCGGAAAAAGATGTCAAGAATTTTGTGATTTATAAAGGTCAGAAGTTAGAAGCCGACATTGCTTACATAGAAATCTATCAGCAAGCAAAGAAATCAATCTATGTTGTGGATGATTATATGAATGCAAAATCATTACAACACCTTTCACAGAAAGCAGATGGCGTGGAAGTTGTTTTATTCACAGAGAATGGAAAAGGTGGGAGAGGATTTCTTACGAACTCTTTAGTGACGGATTTTCAAAATGAATATCCAACGATTCGGATTAAGCCGAATCCTGATTGTCACGACAGGTTAATTATACTTGATTATGGGGAAAAGACAGAACTGGTTTATCATTGTGGAGCATCCAGTAAGGATGCAGGGAAGAAACTTTGTGCCATCAATCAGATTACAGAAACCGCAATTATTCATCCGGTAATAGATAGATTACTCACGTTGCCAGATAAACAGATATAACTTGCGGCCGATTTTTCGACTGCAAGATTGATGTTATGAGGTGAAAAGAATGTCTAAAGAGAAGATAAAAGTGTATCTCTACACTCGTGTCTCAACAGCTATGCAGATAGATGGTTATTCACTGGAAGCACAGAAAACCAAAATGAAAGCATATTGTGACTATAATGAATATGAAATAGCCGGCGAGTATGAAGACGCAGGAAAATCCGGTAAATCCATTGAAGGAAGAATTGCTTTTAATCAGATGATGGACGATATCAAATCAGGAAAAGATCGTCAAGGAGTCTTGAAGGTATATCTAAAAGAATCAAAGAAACAAAAGTGCAAATTGATAATATCCTAAAGCTATTGAATGATGCGGCTGAATACAGAAGCAGTGAATCAAACATAAAACTGCAGTGGATCATGATGATCGTAACTATTCTGTCTTTGTTCGTTGCATTGTACAGTATTAAAAATGGTGATGTTATAAATGAGATCAAAAATTTAATTGAGTGGATAAAAACACTGATCTCGTAATGAAATCTACTGTTCAATAATACATTGATGCTTACAATTGCCCGTGGGAGAAATTCTGCGGGCAATTTTTTGTATCTTTTCTATGAACTCTATTGATTTTGATTGTCTAATGTGGTAGACTGCTCATAAAGTCTAACCGTGTAGACAAGGAGGCTATGAATATGGAAATTCCGAAGATCCACGAAAGTGAATATCGTTTTTGTTTGATTATGTGGGAGCATGAGCCGGTTACTG
>OIEM01001103.1_pt1 | contig 12017 bp, 12 predicted proteins | sample 1581761 | NCBI WGS metagenome assembly OIEM01 (sample SAMN01760978, study PRJEB22395) | human gut metagenome | reverse complement strand
AAGATTACAAACTAATTGGAAATTATTCCGGCTGTAGGGAGTGTCACATTACCCCCGACTGGCTCCTGATTTACGAAATTAGTAATGAAGAACTTATTTTGTATCTGACAAGGACCGGAACACACAGCGATTTATTTTAAACTTCTAAAGGCGTTTTTGCCTTAATAGAATATACCAACAAATAAAAGAAAGAACCTTCCCTAATGATAAATTCATCAGAGAAGGTTCTTGTTATTTTTTCACCATAACTACAGCCTGTTTGCCGAGTTCATTATATCTTGTATTTACAAGGCTTTTTGAGTATCTTGTACGAGCGTTTGTCCATGGGTCGTTGAAATAGTAATAATTTTTGTCATAGCCCGTGAGCAACAAACAATGTTCGCCGGCAGTCCAAGTGTAGTAACTGCCGAGTTTATATTTTGCGTTTTCATCGGTGTAGTTTACTCTCCAAGTGGTTGTCTTAAATGACGGTGACATATTAATTGTTGCCCACACCATAATCGGCTGACCTTGTGCAACATACTTACCCGAAAGATATTCAAGACTTTTCCCGCTGATTTCTACAGCCTTGTATGATTTGTAGGAAAGGTATTTATTCATACATTTTACCATAATCGGTGCATACGCTCCGTAGCTGTTGGAACTGTATGGTGTTCCAACAAAGGCACAATTCGGATCAGGTCCTGTGTATGAACCGTTTGAATAACCGAAAGGTTTTTTTACCAAATACTTATCTGCAAATGTCGTTTCAGAAATTTTATATCCGTAGAAATTCAACAGCATTGTTGCACTACAGGTTTCACAGCCTGTCGGGAGCTTACTTTGACCGATTAACGGAACATTTGAAATCTTCTTGCTCTGTGGCATTATGTATACATTGCAAATGGCTTTTTTTCCGTTATTCAAAATGCAAGTTACAGTTGCTTTTCCTGTCGCTACTCCTTTGACGACACCTCCGCCTCTTGTTACAGCAGCTATTTTTGAATTGCTTGATGAATAAAGTCTGTAATATGCCGCTGTACCTTTTGGAACACTGCTGTTAATGTCAAAACTCTGACCTATGAACAGTACAATTTCACTTGCGTTAAGTTTAAGAGATGTTGCAAGCGGCTTGACCGTTACATTACAGGTTGCTTCCGTACCGTTCGGCATTTTACATCTAACAGTTGTGGTTCCTGCCTTTTTTGCGGTCATCAAACCTCCGGCTTTTTGAACAAAAGCAATGTTCGGATCATCTGAATAATAAGAACGAAAATAAGCTGCTGTTCCACTCGGCACATAGCTTGAAAAATCATACTGTTCACCGATTCCAAGTGTAATACTTGTCTTATCAAGCTTTATGCTATTGGCAAGCTTTTTGACGGTAACCTTGCATTGGGTTTTAAGTCCGTTATATGTATTTGCGGAAATTGTAGCAGTACCAATGCCCACAGCAGTCATTTTGCCTTTATCGTCTACAGTAATTACTTCACTATTATCTGTAGTAAACTCTACTTGCGAAATATCTCCATTTTCAATAGTAGTAATAAGAGTATATGACTCCCCTACCCCAAGCGTTATTGCATCCTTATTGAATTTCACACTTTTAGGCAGAACAGTTGGTTTTGGCTCTGTAGTAGGCTGTTCAGTAATCTGCTCAGTATACTCTTCTGTTGAAGGTTCAGTAACTTCTTCCGTAGTTGTTTCAGTCGATTCTGTTGAAGGTTCAGTAACTTCTTCCGTAGTTGTTTCAGTCGATTCTGTCGATGGTTCATCAACAATTGTCGTTTCCTCAACACATTCTGTAGTAGTTTCAGTATATGCTGTAGTTTCAGTATATTCAGTTGTTACTTCAGTACAAGCAGAGGAGAAATCCGATATCGTTGTTTCTGTGGATGCTTCAGTTCCGTAAACCGAAGTAGTTTCTGTCAAAGATGACGGTTCTGATGTATCGAATTGAGATCCAACAATAATTTTCTGAATATTAGTGGCATCAATAACGGTCAACACATTGTCGCCATTAGTATCGTAAAGAAATTTCTCATCATCAGTTAAGTCAATCATACCTACAACATACTTTTGGACCTTGGTTGCATCCATAACTGTAAATTCGTAATTACCACCGTTAACGATAGTCGCTGCATATGGTATTATACATATCGCAGATAACAGCGTTATGATTAATAATATTGATATTGGTTGTATTATTTTTTTCATGTTTTTTGCTCCCTTATCTGTGCCTGTTGTAATAGTCTTTGTCTGACCGTTTACAAATGTCTTTTCTACCGTATTACCGTCTGAATCGGTAACAATGTAATGAGTAAGACTGCCGTTTGATGATGTGCGATATTCACTTTCAAGCGAACCGTCAAATGTGTAATAGTAATATGAGGTTTCACCGCTTGAATAGGTAGGCTCAAATGAGCCTACTTACCCACATTCGTTTTAAATTTTTTCAAATATAGTTAGAATTATTAATCAATCTAAAATTTATGCCTATTTTTTTTAACTCATTAAATGCACTAAAATTGGTCTCATTGACTAACACCATTTTTTCATGTGAAATACAGCGAAACCACGGTATGCAATTTTTATAAAAATCCAAATCTTCAGGATAATCATAAGCATTCCAAGAGGAAAAATCTATAGGTTTCATCAATAAAGCCGTTGTTATTTTATTAATTCTGAAACAATGGATTTGTTGTCCTGCAGTACATCTGGGTGTTTTTATTTTACCTAATGGAATTTCATGATTTCTAAAACCATCCAAGAAATTAAAATATTCATTAGAATGATCCTTTTTATGGATCTGTCTCACAGTAAAAAAACTAAAATTCTCACTATAGCAAGTGGCAATTTTTAATATATCGTTATATTTACTATTAAAATCGTCATAATTCATAAAAGTATAAACCATAATACCACCTGTATGCCCTATACATAAAACTAATGGATACTCCACTTTATATTTTTATATTTAACATGATAATGCTTAAAAGAAGCAGACCCTCTATGTTTGGGATCACACTTACTTCTAGTGCTGTCTATTGAGTTTGCGATATTTAACGCATCACTCTTATAATAAGTTATTACATCTTTGCCTTGCCGCAACTTTGATTCAGCTTTACTTTTAGTAAGTTTACTTCCAAGTATAGGTACATCATCACTATTAAATGTTATAGTATAAAATCGTTTATTGTTTTTTCTTTCTTTTTTCAATTTGGATCGTATATTATTTGCTGATTTAACAGCAGTATTAAATTTTTTAACTGCATTAATTGCATTTTTAACCTTATTTTTAAACCAATTCCATGCAGCAGACGCACCATTTCAAATTGCATTTCCGATAGATGATAGTCCGTTACCGACTGCGTTACAAAAAGCAGACCAACCTTTTTGGAAAAATGAAGTGGAACAAATCGCTACAGTTGCTGCAGTTAAAGCTATTAAAGTATAAACTAAATCATCAACTAGGGCTACTTTGGTATCTTTTATGTTGCCCCAAGCGTCATAAACATAGCTTGCAACTTCTGTGCCTGCGAGGTCAATAATTCTGATTACATCACCCTGCAAGTTCTTCACATAAAAGTACATTGTACCGTTATATGAGAATGATGTTGCGTTGCCGTCTGAATCGTAGTAGAACAGCAGAGTATCATTGCCCTTTACAAGTGCAATTAAATTTTTGTTGCTGTCATAGTAATAGTTGGTCTTAACTCCGTCAACAGACTTCTGTGTTCTCATGCCGTTTGAGTCATAGCTCATTTGAACGGATTTGTCGGAAGTGTTGATTTTCTTGAGAATTCTTCCGTTCTCCCATTCAAAGCTCATTCCGTCACGGTATGAAAGCGGATTGCCGTTTGCATCGTATGAAATATTACTGCCGTTAACCTTTGTCAGCTTATCCTTCCAACTTGTATTGGTGTACTCGTATGTATTACCATGCTGTGTTCCTGTCGGATAACCGTAGTTTGGATCAAGAGCCTGTTCATATTTATTTTGCAGATTTCCTGCTCTGTCATAAGAATAGTTAATGTAAAATTTATTTACATAATCGTATTCTTCTTTAAGCTCGTTAAGACTGTCATAAATATACTTGTTAGTGAGTTTGCCGTTTTGCTTAATCTCGGTAATATTACCGAGATTATCATAAGAATAATCGTATGACAAAACTCTGTCACTGCCGTATGACTGACTGTACTTGCTGACAAGGTTAGTAGTTGAATTTTCAGCCTTGCCGTTTGCGTACTCATAGTCTGTATCAAATATGAGCTTGCCGTCACTGCGTACAGTTCTGACCTGTGTAGTTCTGCCAAAATCATCGGTTGTAGTTTTGGCGGTAATACCATCATTGCTTACATACGATTTTCCGTTTTCGGATAGTAAAAAGAGTGTTCATTATCGGAAAATTCATATTTTCCCCATTCTGAATAATCATATTCCTTTAAGGAGCACCCTGTGCATACCAATATTATAACGGTCAGAACCAATGTAAATATTTTTTCACTTTATGTTTTCTGCTCATCTTAAATCCATCATGTCAAGCTGCGCACTGCTATATAGCGCAGATATGAGTTGCTTCAAATCAAACTTCACAGACAATTACCCGAAATCATCAATTCCCCAGTCGATCGCGCCGCTGTCATATTTATCGGAAAACTCCTCGGCGGTATATTCGTTCATTTCATACGAAAGCACAATATCGTCATAATTATCGTAGGCGAAAGCGTATAAATTTTCTGGTACGGTGTAGCTGTCAATGTTAAAGACGTAATACAAATCGTCCTTTTTAATAAATATTTGTTTAGAAGCATAGCCCACCTCGTCAAAATCGCCCGACAAAATCGTCTTCACATCCCCAGTTTGCCCTGTATTAAGGCGCAGTCCAAGATCGTCTTCAAGCCAAGAATCCTTTGCTTTATCTTCCTCATCATGTTTGGTCAGCACTACCTTGCCGGAAAAGAGATATGTTGCGCCCTCATTATAGTAATTTACCTCCATATCATATTCATCAACCCTGACGGTTGACAAATATCCCAACACATCGTCAATATTGCATCCCGACAAAATAATAGCAATAGTAGCTAACAAAAATATCAGCTTCGGTACGGTAAATTTCATCTTAGCCTCCTTTTGCATCAATGTCGACATCTGAACGTGCCTGAAAATTTATACTGTATACGCCATGAGTAGGGAACTATCAATCCGAGCGATTGAGGATAATATCCTAAAATGTTATTTATACACATGGTCAATAAATTCTTTTTACTTTTAGTCCAATGTTCAAAATCGTAGTCATCAGTAAAAGTTACTGTCACACTATAAGCAATGTCATGCCTTTTGTTAACATTACCGTATATTACATAGCAGATATTTACTTTACATTGACCTATCGATAAATATAAGTCTCGTTCACCCGTATAATAAGGATCAAAAGTTCCACTATAAATCATATATAATCGATTTTGGTGATACATTCTTTCTAATGCCGGATATAAATTTATGATGTGATATTTCTTCTTAAAATTATAATATGCTATCGAACCCAAAATTTTATCGGCATACATACTATTATCCGAAAAATCGTAACACTTGTAGCGTTGCCTATTAAGTATTGAATGAAAATAGAATTGTAATGGCATTGACTTCTTCACTGCGTACAAGCCTAACATCCATAACCAAGCTGTTTTACCATTTGTATCCGTATTACTAATTGCATTATTATCACAATATGTATACAAATTTGCCATCAAGGACGGGAACATAATGTAATGTGTATCGTCCGCATTCAAAAATCTGCCTGTGAATGGATCGTAGTAGCGACTTTGGAGATAATAGAGTGAAGTTTCGGTATCATAAACATAGCCACGGTAGCGAATCGGATTTAATTCACGAATTGTCGGGTCGCCTTTGGTATCTTTTATGTTACCCCAAGCGTCATAGACATAGCTTGCGACTTCTGTACCCGAAAGGTCGACTATTCTGACTACATCGCCCTGTAAATTCTTCACATAAAAGTACATTGTACCGTTAAATGAGAATGATGTTGCACTTCCGTCACTGTCATAGTAGAACAACAGAGTGTCATTACCCTTTACAAGAGCAATTAAATTTTTGTTGCTGTCGTAGTAATAGTTGGTCTTAACTCCGTCAACGGTTTTCTGCGTTCTCATCCTAGCTTAATATAAATACAAAGAACAATTATCAGCTATTTGTTTTGTGAGTAAATCCTCTTTGGGTAATCCATAATAAATTAAGCCTATACATCCATTCAACAAAAGCATAATCTTCGAATTCCTGAAGTAGAAAATGACAGGAGAAATATCTCGAGTAGCAAGAATAGCAAAAGAATGCAGTATATCTTTATTTTCAATTAACAAAAACTCATCATTTCCAGCAGATTTAGTAAAAATCTTGCTGTATTTTTTTAAAAGTTTTTTATTCTTTTTGTAATAATAACTACTGTTAAATTCAGAAGAACAAATATCAACATATGTTTCATTATAAAGCCATAAACTTATAACAAAATCAATAAAACGTTTTTCTATATTAATAAACTCCTGCTTTTTCATATTACGATCTAATACTCTTTGATAAAACACTTCAACAGATTGATATTTTCTACTATTATGAATAACTTTGGGAAACATATCTAAAGTAGTAATTTTTTTACATCCTAAAATATAGTCAAACAAGCTATCCGTTGCTTCATCAAAATGTATATTCATTTCAGATAATATTTCTATTGTTTTCATTTTATTTACCTCTCACTCTACCATCTTCCCACAAAGTAGCTATTCTTTTCCCTGATTTATTTAAAAGTATCCAAACACTACCGTGTTTAGCCATATCCTTCACAATTTTCCATACATCAGAATCTTTCCAACCGCCACTGCAGATTCTTCACATAAAAGTACATTGTACCGTTAAATGAGAATGATGTTGCACTTCCGTCACTGTCATAGTAGAACAACAGAGTGTCATTACCCTTTACAAGAGTAATAAGGTTTTTGTTGCTGTCATAGTAATAGTGGGTCTTAACTCCGCCATAGGAATAGTTAATGTAAAATTTATTTACATAGTCGTATTTTTCTTTAAGCTCGTTAAGACTGTCATAAGTGTACTTGTTTATGAGTTTGCCATTTTGCTTAATCTCGGTAATATTGCCGTTGTTATCATAAGAATAATCGTATGGCAAAACGCTGTCACTGCCGTATGACTGACTGTACTTGCTGACAAGGTTAGTTGTTGAATTTTCAGCCTTGCCGTTTGCATACTCATAGTTTGTATTAAATACGAGCTTGCCGTCACTGCGGACAGTTCTGACCTGTGTAGTTCTGCTCCCGTCATATGAGCCAATATTTCTTTACATAGCAAGTAAAATAGAAAATAACAAAAAGCTACACTAAGATACAGAAATACAGGAATACATAAAGTATTTTGGGATTAAAATTAAAGCACATCACCTATTTTCTTTAATCTCATAAACTCTTTTTTAAAAACAATAATTTGAATAATTATTACCAAAACAAAAAGTATACAGCAAATGATAGCTGCTGTAAAATTATTGTAAGAAACAGCAAGTAGTATTAGCAATAAGAACATCAGCTCACAGACTGATGCACAAGAAATAAACTTCTTAACATATTTACAATATGCATTGGTCAAATTGACCTTATCTATGGTATATTCCGTTTTAACAAGAACTATATTATCGCAATCTATCCAACTTATCGTGGGTAACTTTTTAGTTTTCCTGTCATAATAAAAATATCCTTCGTTGTAAATAAATTCCAAATCGGTATCTTTATCTATGAAAACATTAAAGTTAGTTTTAATAATATAAGGACTTAACTTATTATACCACTTTGAATCGGTGTTCATCAATAGAATATTGCAAATGCCTTGCAATATCATAGTGAAAAAGAAAATCAAAATATTACTGAAAGAATGATTGCTTTTGCAAGACTTTTTGCAAATTTCAATATTGTAATTTTTTGATTCGCTCAACTTAAAAACAGCCTGATTGTTTTCGTGGGTAATTGTGCGTGTCTCCTGCCCAACTGTAATATCAAAAGCATTATCTTTTATGTATTTACATGATATTTTTATCACCATAATTTAAACTTCCATATAACATTATTTATACTTTTATCAAATATATAATCTAGAATGCCGGAAATTGCTCCGCCTACTGATAACACTATATCGACATTTTCAATTATATAATTGAAAAATTTATTTACTATCGCTGAGTTCGTCGCTCCTGCTATCATATTTTCAAATTTTTTGAATTTAATTTTTGAAAGGATCTTTTTGCCAAAATAAGGTATCTTTTTTATTACATTTTTAAATTTTTTATTGTTTGCTTTTCATTGGGACTCATGCATTAAATTACAACAGATTAGTTTTTGTACAAAAGAATAAATAGTTCACATAAGTTGTCAATATACTCTGTTCATCAATAATATATGGTAGGCAAACTTTCATCATAATTATTAATACTTTTTCGCACAATGTATGCTTTCTCTTTAGAATCTTTTAAAACAAATTCATTCAACCAATATGTGAACGATTCACTACAAACACCAACCCCTAATTTATTTCCAGAGTCATCCTTCTCCCAAAATTCATGCTCATTCAATTTATTAAATAACCATTTATCACATTGATTTTGATATTTTTTATATTTATTCCAAAACTATCAGGTACACTTATTATATCCGCATTATAGCAGATATTCGTGTAATAATCAATGAAATTTCCTTGAATTTTCGCACTAATCAAGACGATTATTTTCGCCAACCTCTCACAATACAACGCGAACACCGCAATTTCAGCATTTTACATTGCTCGTCATCAGCTTGTAAAGCTCGGTATTGCGTGGGAATTTATTGACAAACGGAACAAGAGAGCTGCTAACCTTGAGAACCCCCCTGTCCTGCACCAACATTCGTGATATAACTGAGCTGAAGGTCGTAAATATTAAGGAGCTTTTGAAACTCCATACAGCTATGGATACTTGATTGATAACCGTCAAATCCGTAGCCGTATTGAAGGTTACGCCCTTCCTTTCATTGTAGCACACTTTCCCAAAATTGAAAAAGTGTGCAAGCTATTTTTTAACTTACACACTTTATTTTACAATCTACATTGGTACGGTTTGCAGTTCAAAGCGGAGAGGTGTGTGATTATCAGAGCAACATGGGAACTACCGCTCACAGTATATCACAATTTCATCCAGCTTTACAGACGCTTTCTTGCCTTCATCACTGCACAATATATCAAGCCGCCAATCATTCCGCCTACTGTATTATAGAAGATGTCTGATAGCTGGAATGTTCCCAGACGAAGCAATAACTGCAACATCTCAATGCTTATCGAGAAGATGAACGCTATCTTACCGCTTTGCCACAGTATTTTCTTCCAGCCGTTTCCTATCTTCTCTCCGAATGTCCACATCACTACTGCTGAGAACTGCACCAACATGATTACGTTCTCAATACACTCCGTTGTCAGCTTCTGTTCGCCGTTCACTGTCTCCCAGATGCCCCAGCCGCCCATAACATCAGATAAAGGATTCATCCATAGGCTCCGGTTTAACAGGGTTCGGAACAGAATAAGTGAGGTCACAAAAAATAAGAAAAACAACTTCCGAAAAAACACACTCTCTTTGAATTTCTGATACCATGTTACTATGGCACTCTTCCCCCCTTTGCCGGCATGTATTGGCTCATACGCATACAGGTAGAAAAACATTGCAAAGAACGAGAGAAGCAGTGAGAATCCAAAAGGTTCATAAAGAGCAGTCAGGATGTTTGTGAGGATCTTTCCGAGTAAATCAATCGTTTCTTTCATCATCGTTTACAGATCACTAAACAAGTCAGCCTTGTATACACCATTCTCCAGCATCTTCCGGAAGCTCTCCTTTACGAAAACTACATCTTCGTGGTAGGTCATGCCATACCAGGTATCGTTGGTTTTCAATACTTTGACAAACATCTTTCCCTGCTCCAGCAGTTCGCCAATGAAGATAGGAATCAGATACTCGGCTTTCTGAGGATTGCTCGGTACTTCTTTCTCAAAAAACTTCTTGAAACCATTTTCCAGCACATCCAGAAAACCAGGAGTCAAGCCCCACATATTCATGGATACCAGAGAATTCACATCAACAACCACACCGTCCGCCTCTGCTCCATCTGCAGTCTTTACGATGTTCTTGGTTTCCACAACCTCAGTCAGATTATTTTCCGCATCCATCTTACAAATGCCACGAGTCACACCGCCGTTATCAGACAGCGTGTTCTTAAGCACAAATCCTGCCATACAAGATTCTCCACCGTTTACCAGATAATCATGGACTGCCTTGAAGCCTTCTTTGCCATAGTAATCATCTGCATTGATAACGATAAACGGGGTATCAATCACATTTTTAGCAGCAAGCACAGCCTGACCAGTTCCCCAAGGTTTAGTACGACCTGCCGGAAGTTCTCCCGGAATATCGTTGATATCCTGGAAAGCATAGTCCACAGTTACATTATGAAAAGAGCAAATAGAGGCAATGCGATTACCGATGACCTCTTTAAACTCTTTCTCAATATCCTTACGGATAATAAATACTACATGATTGAATCCAGCCTCAACCGCATCATGAATCGAGTAATCCATGATGATATGGTTAGCATCATCGACCGGCTCCAACTGTTTAATTCCTGTTCCAAATCGGCTGCCGATTCCGGCCGCCATGATAAGTAATGTTGTTTTCATATTTTTTATACCTTTTACTAACAATGTTCTTTTACCATAGATTTCGTTCTTCACATCTCAGCCGACCAGAATGGATCGTTGCCTACTGCTCACCACGAAGAGGTGTGTGATTATCTGAGCAGCTACCGTGTGGATTCCACACGGCTTTATTTTGCCGAATGTGAACGTGAGTTCAATAGCATTCAACTTTTAGTCATATTTTGTTCATTTTACGTTTACAACTTAGTATCAGGAGTCTAGCACTCGATACATCTTATTTTCTAATACTTTCCGCTTGCTCCATTTCATGTTTAAAATCGTGGAGCATTTCCAAATAACCATACTGTGGTTTATATCCCAACTCTTGTACAGCTGGCGTAATATCCATAACATACTGTGGTGCATTTGGTTTGTCTGGACGCATAATTAACTGCGATTTTTTCCCTTCTTCTCCAAAAATATCTACCATACCTTTAATTTGATCTAAAAGAGAGGTTCCCACACCTGTTCCAACATTATAGTAACCACAATTTTTTTCAACAAATAGCGCCTTAAATAACATCTGGCAAAAATCTTTCACATATACCATATCTTTGACACGGCTAGGATCACCCCAAATCTCTATCGGTTCACCAGCCTTCGCTCGATCAATCAACAAGCGATATCCAATTTTTCTCTGTACGCCATCTACATAAAATGTATCAATTGGTGAATACAAATAAATTGTTGGTAAACGGAATATAAACCTTTTAAGTCCATACATTTGATGATAGTTTTCAATCATATCAACTGCAAAATTCTTTGACATAACATAAATTGTATGATCACTCGTGAAGCTAAACTTACGAGGCAAATCTACCGTTAACAACTTGTTTGTTTCACCATAGTCCTTTATATCGCCAAAACTCTGTGCAAAAAGAATTCTATCCGCACCATTTGTTCTACAATACTCCAGAATATTCAAATTGCCAATAATGTTAACATTAATATACTTATATGGGTCATATCCTTTCATTCTAGCTGGCATTGCTCCGGCAAGATCGACCACTGCATACACATCTTTTGGTAATTTAGAAAATTCTTCCTTTTTTGTGATATCAACTTGATAATACTGAATTCCAAATTGATCAAAGTAACGCGTTTCACGAGTTCCTGTTGCAATAATCTGATACTCATTACCCAAATAGTGATTTAAAAAATACTTAACAAAATACTGCCCTGTGTCTCCACTCGCACCAAAAACGATTATCTTTTTCATCATAAGCCCTTTCCTGATTACTACATCAATATTA
>OIEM01001102.1_pt1 | contig 12023 bp, 15 predicted proteins | sample 1581761 | NCBI WGS metagenome assembly OIEM01 (sample SAMN01760978, study PRJEB22395) | human gut metagenome | reverse complement strand
GGACGTTATTCCTGCCGATTTTGACACGTCTGCCGAAAACAACTCTTGGGTCAACACCGCCGACTGAGGACACTTTCAGCGTGCCGTCAGAATTCACATAGGTGACTATCATGCCAACCTCGTCCATATGAGCAGACACCATTATCTTGTTTTTAGGCGTCTTTTTGCCCTTACAGAAAGCTATGACATTGCCAAGGTTATCCACCCTTATTTCAGCTTTATCGCCTATTTTATCTATTATATATTCTCTTACCGCTCCCTCGTCGCCTGAAATGCCGTCAAGGAGGCAGAGGTCTTTCAGTTTATTCAACATAAATATCTACACTCTTTTCAGATATTCTGCAATAAGCAGAGCCGTATTATCAATATCATTTATATCCACTATCTCAACAGGCGTGTGCATATGCTTTTCTGGAATAGATATGGTAACGGCTTTTGTTCCACTTCCGCTCACGCCGATAGCGTCAGCGTTTGTGCCTGTTTTTCCGCTCATGACTTCAAGCTGATATGGTATGCCCTTTTCTTCTGCAAGGCTAATAAAGCTATCTGACATCTCTCGTGAAAGGGACGGAGCAATGCCTATCATCGCTCCCTTGCCCATTATGCCGCACTCTTCCTCGCTCTCATAATGGGTCTTTGCAAAGGAAACGTCCACCACTATCGCATAGTCTGCATTGATATCAAAAGCTGTTGTTTTTGCACCACGCTCGCCAACTTCTTCCTGAGTTGAAAAGCACACTGCAATATTATAAGCTGTCTGCTGACCACCGAGTAGCTCCAAAGTCTTTAGGATAGCCGTACAGCCTGACCTGTCGTCAATTGCTTTAGATGTCACACGGCTTCTTCTTTATTTCTACATGAGCTTTTTTTATTGCCTCTAAAATTATTTCATCTTGTACTTCATTTGCTCCTGCTTCTATCATTGCTATTTTGTCCATTGTTCCTGCAACAGTAAGAGTTAAGTCACTAACTTTTCTTTGTTCCTCTGTTGGATTTATAACAATTTCTCCATTTACTAATCCAACATTTACTGCTGCTGTTGGTCCACCAAAAGGAATATCTGAAATTGATAAAGCTGCAGAAGCACCTATCATAGCTGCTACTTCTGGTGAATTATCTTGTTCTACACATAAAACTGTTGCAACAACTACAACATCATTTCTAAAATCTTTTGGGAATAAAGGTCTTAAAGGTCTATCAATTGCTCTTGAAACCAATATTGCTTTATCACTTGGTTTTCCTTCTCTTTTTGTATAAGAGCCTGGAATTTTTCCTACTGAATACATTTTTTCTTCAAAATCAACTGATAATGGGAAAAAATCAATTCCTTCTTTTGGTTCTTTAGAAGCTGTAACATTTACCATTACAACTGTATCTCCATATTTTACTACTACGCTTCCATTTGCTAATCCGCATAATTTACCTGTTTCAATAACTAGCTTTCTTCCAGCTAGTTCTGTTTCATAACTTTTAAACATATATTTTCCTCCTTGTTAATTTAGGGTCAGCCCTTTTTTTCGCATGCGAATTTAGGGTCGGTCCTTTTTTTCACACCTATGCAAGTAAACTTATTTAGATTGTAACCTCTATAATATCTTACACGTTTAAATAAAACATTATACAAGCTACTTTTCTAATTCAGTTTACTTGCTTTTATTAACTTTTTATTAAAAAGAGACGTTAGCAATCTTGTTGCAAACGCCTCTTACAACTTATTAACTATTTTCTTAGTCCTAATTTTTCAACTAATTCTTTATATGCATTTTCATCTTTTTTAGCTAAGTAGTTTAATAAATTTCTTCTCTTTCCAACCATTTTTAGAAGTCCTCTTCTTGAGTGGTTGTCTTTTTTATGAACTTTTAAATGCTCTGTTAATTCATTAATTCTTTCTGTTAAAAGAGCGATTTGTACTTCTGATGATCCAGTATCTTTTTCATCTCTTCTATATTGATTAATGATTTCTTGTTTTCTTTCTGCTGTCATAATAACACCTCCTATTTCTTTTTCTCCTTATACCGAGCCTCAATAATAGGTGTCTTTTATTGTGCTAAGTTTAAGGAACATTTTTTACATAAACTATTGTACTATATTTTTCCAAAAAAATCAAGCTTTCTAGTCATTTTTCTTTTAAAATAAAATATTATGCTATAACTTAAATAATATCTCTCTTATTAAAACTATCATACATCGTTACAAGCATTAAAATTGCACATACTCCTAGTACTCCAAGAGAAAATATAAGTGATGTATTCTGTACAAAAGTATTTGGAGCAGAAATTGTCATTGGATTTATAAAATTAGTAAATATTTTACTAGTAATATCTAAATTATTAAATGGTATAAATTTTATCCAATCTTTTTTTATGTAAGTATTTATAATTAGCATCATTATTCCATTTCCCATATATGTTGCTATACTTAAAGCTATTGCTACTGAAGTATTTCTTGTAACAACTGAAAGCATTAATGCAAATAGTGCAAATATTATAATTGGTATAATTTTTGCAAAATAGTATTCTATTATAAATGCTGTATTTCCTATTTTTTGTACAACTCCATCTTTTACAAATAAATATGTATTTCCTTCTGTTGTAAAAAATATCTTTCCACAAACTAATGTTAGCAATGCCATTATTAAAGTTATAACTACTAAATAAAATAACAATGATAAAATTTTGGCTGTTAGTATCTTCCATCTTTTGTTAGGGGTTAATGCCCAGAATTTTATAGTTCCCGTTGAAATTTCTGTCGCAATTGCACTTCCTGCTACAATTATTATAAATATTGCTATAAATGCTGTTACAAAACTTGTTGCAAATGATTCGAATGTCATTTTATAATCTGAAGTTGAATTTGCTTTTTCTATGTTATTTTCTATTTTGTATATACTTATTTTAATATCATCTTCATATTGTTTCTTTTGTTTTTCTGTTAATACCTTATTTGTTTGACTATCAATTCCTGTTCTAAGGCTTTTCTGCTTCTGACGAATATCACTAATTACTTGTGCTCTGTAATCATAAAATAATTTAGGATTATCTTTAGAAATTCCATAATTTTTTTGCAATTCTAACAAGATTTTTTCATCATTATATTCCTCTTGCGAAATTTGTTTATCATCTAATTTTTTCTTTAATTTCTCTTGCTTTTGATCCATATATCCATCAAAATCATTTTTTTCAACAATTTCTAAAGTTTTATTATCTATATTGATATCTGCTAATGCTTCACTTCTCCAATCTGTTCTATAAATTTGATTTTTTATTCTTATTTCATAAATCTTTATTTGTCTCTCTATTTCCTCTTTTTCAGATTTTGAAAGTGTATTATCTTGCAACTGTTCTTTTAATATCTCAATTTCACCTTTAAATCCTTCTTCTGAACTTGAAACAAAACTCTCAGAATTTATATCATTTTTCTCATCTATATATTGTAACAATTTTGATAAGCTTAATGCTCCCAATAATGCTAAAACTATTAATATAATTGCCAATTTTGTTGAAAACTTTTTCCAAGTTTTAATATTTTCATCTACAAATAATTTATATATCTTACTCATTTTTACCTCCTTCTGTTGCATCAAAGAATATTTCCTCTAAATTATGTTCTCTTGGAATAACTGCTTTTACCCCAACATCTTCAATTGCTAATTCTTTTACAACTTCTGGAACTTTTTCTGTTTGAATTGTAACTAACAAATTATTTTTCTCTTCTTTAGCATCTACCTCAAATTTCTCTTTTAAAATTTTAATTGCTTTTTCTTTATTTTTTAATCTTAATTCTATAGTTTCAATTTTTTCTTCTTCTGAACTTGTTATCTGTTCTATTTTTACAATTTTTCCATTATCTAATACTGCTACTCTGTCACACATTTGTTGCATTTCTGTCAATATATGTGATGACACAAATACAGCGACATTTTCTTCATGAGAAATTTTCTTTAAAATATCTCTCAATTGCTTAATTCCTGCTGGATCCAATCCATTTGTAGGTTCATCTAATATTAAAACTTTTGGATTGTGTAATAATGTTAAAGCTAACCCTAGTCTTTGTTTCATTCCTAAAGAATATTTTCCAACTTTGTCTTTTGCTCTATCTTTTAAGCCTACCATTTCTAATACTTCAGCTATTCTTTTTTCATCTATATTTCTAATTCTTGCATGTAATTTTAAATTGTCTATTCCTGACATATATTTATACATATCTGGATTTTCTACAATTGCTCCTATGCATTCCATTGCTTGTTCAAACTGTTTTCTGTTATCTAAACCATTTACCTTGATTTCTCCATCATCACTGTCAATTAATCTTAATATCATTTTTATTGTTGTAGTTTTACCTGAACCATTTGGACCCAAAAAGCCAAAGATTTCACCTGAATTTACCTTAAGACTTATGTTATCTATTATTTTTCTTTTTCCAAATGATTTGCTTACATTTTTCAATTCTAATACAGTATTTTCCATCTTTTCATCCCCTTCTTTTAAAAGATAATATCATCACCATAATATCTATTACTTCCATCAAATTGTAAATTTGAATATACAATTTTCCATTTTCCATCAACTTTTTGTAAAATTATTTCATCATTTGATGCATCAAAAGTCTCTGTTTCTTTGGTTGAATCTATTTCATCAAAAACTTTTGTAACTATTTCCACTTGATTATTTAATTTTACCGTTACTTGATTTCCGTCAAATTCATATCCATTTATCTTTTTGATTTTTCTTGACACTTTACTTCTTACATCAAGAGCATTATAACTATCTCTCAAATTGTTCTCAATTACTTGTTCTTGAATTTTTAGTGCTTCTGTATTTGATATCATTACTTTTTCTACATCGCTTTTCATTTGATTAACATATTCATTTACTTTCTCTTCTGATACTTCTGATTTCTGCATATCCTCTGGCAATACTACATATTTATCAGTTAATGATATAAACTCCTCACATGCTTTTCTTATATCTGGCTTATCTGCATTTCTTTGTTTTTCTACACCTGATATGTATATCAACAAAGCTGCTAATACTATTATTGTTAGTATTAATCCCTTATTTATTTTCTTTAAAACTTTCATATTTTCTCCCTTCTTACCCATTTTTTATTGCTAATATATCTTCATCTTGCTTTAAATTTGGTCCTAAAAATTCATAACAGTTTTTATTTACTTTCATAGCAGCCATTCCAATTTCTTTATCTTCTCTTAATCTTCCACTAGCGTATTTTATGATAATAGGTTTATTGGTTACAGCTTCCATAACTACCTCTTTATCATCTCTCATATCTTGTGCTGCAAAATATAATATCTGACCTGTTACTTTTAATCCAGCTAACAATAGCTCTCTATCTTCTAATAAGTTTTCTTGTGTATAACAATATGTCCATCCAACTTTGCTTACTGAATCATATACAACCTCTCTATCTCCTTTTAGCCTATCACTTGCAAACTCTAATGCTTCTGGATTATTATGAACTGCCTCTAACACAACTTCTTTGTCATCTCTTAGTTCATCACTTGCAAATTCTAGTAATGCTCCTTCTTGTTTTACATTTTCTAATACATATTCTCTATTTTCAGAATTTTGCTTCATTCTTGTTATTTCTATTCTTTCTGGCATTTTGCTCTCCTTTCTTACAATCCAAAAAGACTGTACTTTTAATACAGTCTCATTATAACATTATTAATATTTTTCTTTATATTTATTTTCTTATTTGCTTTTTTATACGCTAATATTGTAGCATTATCTATTGATGAAGTCATATATAATTTTTCTAATTTTAACAAATCATCAACAGATTCATCACTTCCAGTTACTTCACTTTCTTTAAGTAAATCCCAATCTTTAATTACATAAGATAATAATATTGATGGTATATTTCCTTTTCTAAGTGTCACATAACTCATATTTATAGAACCTTTACTATCATATCCATTTTTAACACTTATTCTTTTTTCTAAATTAACTATACCTCCCGGAGTATAAACAACATAAGGAAGTTCATAAGTTAAAAGAAAAACAATTGCTATTAAACTTAATATAAATTTATAATTTTCTTTTATAAATATTTTTATTTTTTCATATATTTTACTAAGCATTTAATATCACCTTTATTAATTATAGCAAAAAAGGATGAATATATGAAACGAAAATTAACTATTTTTTTAATTATGACACTAATTATACTTATTTTTAAAAATTATACTCTAGTATTAGAAAGTACTATTAATGGAGTATCTATCTGGTTATATAAAGTATTTCCATATCTTTTTATTATGATTATTATTCAAGACTTATTAATTAATTTAAACTTAACTAGTATTTTTAAAAATCCTTCTACTTATATTTTTATCATGTCTATTATAAGTGGAACTCCATCCAGTGCTTATATAATATCTAAATTAGTAAAAGATAATGAAATAAGTTCTAATTATGGAAATATTTGTTTAATATTTACTTTCTTTGCTAATCCTTTATTTTTATTTACTATTCTAAATTTAATATTTAATTCTTTATTTACAACTATTAAACTACTATTAATTATTTATATAAGTAATTTTATAATATATTTATATTTTAAAAAAGATTTACCATTATGTAACATTAATGGTAAATCTAAAAATATTAATATTTCTAGTTCTATTAAAACAAGTATAAATACTAATTTAATGGTTCTAGGTTCTATTATATTTTATTTAGTTATATCAAGTATTATAATAAATACTTTTAATATAAGTTATCCTTTTGATATATTTATAAAAGGTATTTTAGAAATGACCCAAGGGTTAAATAGTTTAATTAATTTAAATATTAAATTTAAAGAAATTATAGCTATATTTTTTATTACTTTCGGAGGTTTTTCAATTCATACTCAAGTAAAATGTATCTTAGATGAACAAGGCTTAAATTATAAATATTTCTTAAAAGGAAGAATAATTCAAGTAATTATAGTAATTATTTTAACAACTCTTACCTAAACATGGATTTGAAGTAGTTGCATATTTAGTATTTAAAAATGCTCCATTTAAATCACTTATATGTCCATAATAACTAATTAAAATATCATCTAATAAATTATTATATCCCGTAGTATTTTTATCATTATTTGTATGTATTTCAATATCTATCTGTAATGTAAAAATATTTTTCTTCTCATCCACACTAAATATTAAATTAGCTTTATCCGTATAAACTTCACAATCTTTCATTGTCCATCTTCTAACTTTCCCATCCACACTTTTATATGCAATAGTATTCTTTTTTGCAGTAATTATAGCATGTCTTCCTTTAAATATCAAATTAATTTTTACAGCTCCAGCACTTTCTTCATTAGATAAATCATTTATATTACTTAATTTATAATTATTTAAATCAGTTTCTATAGCTCTAATTATTTCTGAACGAACAACTTCATTATTTTTAGCATAAACACTATTAGTATTGGTATTATTTAAATCCACTAAAAGTCTTATCATTGAAACAAGTACTACAGACATTAATGCAATACTAATTATTAATTCAATTAATGTATTTCCTTTATTATTTAATTTTTTCATGTCAATCACCCTATTTGATATGGATTACTACGTTTTCCATCTCCACTAACAATTTTAGTACTTTTCTTTAAATAAAATGTTGGTCTTACAAATCTTACATCATTTATATTGCCTAATATTAATGAACCATCATTTCCTAAATAATAAACATTAGTAAAACTTAAATTATATCTTGTTATAAACCATAAATCACTAGAATATAACCAATTATTACTTTTACTAATTACTGTACCATAAGTATTCTTATTACTTGCATCACCCGCATAAATATAATCACTTATATAGGGTAAACCAATTTTGGCAGTTACTGTTACTCCAGTATTTCTATTTTCTCCAACTTCATTAATTGCAATATCTTTTGGATTTGCATTTACATTATCTTTAATACCTCCAACATACCAAACTTTATTTTCAATATAATCACTAATATTAATCCCATTCAAATAATCATTATTTATTTTACTATAAATATTAGATGAACTATATATATTACTATTATTACTAAAATTCATACTTTGCCAAATATCATTTGCAATTAGTTTAACATTACCATCAAAAATACCTATTATTCTAAAAATATTCCCATTTATAGAAACATAATTATTGGGATTATTTCCTACAAATCTATATGAATTATCTTTAATGCTATTATTATAACTATCATCCATTCTAATTAAATCATTACAATGATTTATTAAATATCTATTGAAATTAGAATCATTTAATTCATTCTTAATTGTAGTTTTCATATTATTAAGTAAATTTCTATTAACCACTAAATTAGTTACAATATATAACATTAATGATAAAAACACTAAAAAGAAAGTATAAATAACAGTTACAGATATAAAACCATTCTTCTTCATAACAACCTCATATTCCTAAAGATGCATAATATGAATTACATCTTTCATCTATTCCTGGTCTACAACTAACAATATTTCCATTATCTACTTTAGTAGCATATTCAACTATTAAATAATAATCATATGATGTATCACTAATAGTGTTAATATAATTTTTTAAATTATATCCAACATTACTAAATGAATCTTTACATTTACCAGTCTCACTACTTAAACAATCATTAAATAAAGTAGCCTTTACTAAAATAATTTGATTTATATTATAACTTTGTACTATTTTTTCAGCCATATTCTTTTCATCACTATCAAATAATCCATCATAACCAGTTCCAATTACTTCAATATATCTATTATTAAAAGCATTTTTCTTTACATCTTCTATATTACTATATTCTTCTAAAAACTTTCTTACGTTATTTGTATAATATATATATGCTACATCATCATAATGAAGTCTAGTTTCTTCTTCACTTATAATAGCACTATATGAACTATATAAATAAAGTAAAGCTGATGATAATATAACTATAGTTATTATTGTTTCTATAAACGCAAATCCTTTTTTATTCATATCAAACTAGCCTACCTTTACTAATATAATTTTACCAACATTTAATTAAAAAATCAACCATTATTGGTTGATTAACATATACTATTTATAGGTGATTATATGAAGTTTCAAGGTCCTAGAAATGGTTTTTCAGTAATTATTCTTTTTATCCTTGGTATACTTATATTTTACCAAGCAATTATTACATTAATATTACCATTTCGATTTAACATATTTATATTACTTATAGAAATAGCTTTATTTTTCTTCTTCATGCTCCGTATTATATGGCCTTATTAATTCTTCTGTTTTAAAAACATAATCCATTACTTCACTAACTACCTTACATTTTTCAAATTCATTATCACTTTTCTTAATCTCCGGAGGCATAGATATCAGTATAAATAATAACTTCTTTTCATATTCTAATAATGGAAACTTATACATATATCTTTCTAATATTTCACTAAAATTTATATTTTTCCATTCTTTTTTATATAACTTAACTATATCTATAACAGGAGTATCTATCATATAATTATCCCAGCTTATTAATTTATCATTAAGTAAATGATTAAGTTCTAAATTATTATGTATTAAACACACTCTTATTTTAGTTTCACTAGTTACTAAACTATACCAATTTTCCAGTTCATTTTTAGCATATTCTAAAGCACTATTTAATTTATAATAGTTTCTCATAAAAATATAGTTTGAAGGAGATGCATATACTTCATTAAACCCTATTTCATATAATGTATTATAATAATTACTTAAATAATTTATATTACTTAATACATCTTCATATATACTTTTAAATCTATCTTCACTTACTTCTTTAAAATAGCTAGTTTTATTATGTAAACTAGCTATTATTTCTATTAAATCATCACACTTTTGTTCTTTAGGTAATTTTACATCTTCTACATACTCAAAAACATTTACTTCATCTCTAGATGAATCTATTATTTTAGGATAATTTATAAAACCACGATTAGTTAAATATGTATATAATTCATTTATATCTTTATTTTTAGGTTTTATAATAAAATCTCCACAAGTAGTTTCTAAGATAGTAGATTTTCCTTTTATAGTATATCTATAGGGTTTATAAATAGATTTTAATATTTCAATACTTTTATTCATTTACTTCAGGAATTATTACTTTATCTCCTAAACTTAAATTACTTATATCATTATAATCTTCAATTATATTTTTACTTGTATTATATTTAATACATATAGATTCTATTGTATCTGTTTCTTTCATTTCATGTACATGATATGTTATATATGCATCATCTGTATTATTAATACTATCTAATATTGTATTTTTAGCATCATCCGCAATATCTCTTTCACTTACATCAACGCTTTCTTCTCTATCAGCTTCTATTTCATCAAGAATCTTATCTAACTCAGGTTCTTCAACTCTTTTAAACAAGTCTTCTTCTTTAACTTCATCTTTTACTTCTTCAGCATTTATACTATATTCAATATTTACTCGTAAAGTATCACTATCTATTACTTCATAAGTAAAATCTTCAACTTCAATGTCTTGCATATTAATTAATTTTAACTTACTCAAATTTTTCACCTCAGTTCCTCTTGAAATTTTAACAGGAATGTGGTAAAATGCCATTGTTGGAGTGGTACTTACCACATTCCTTGCCTTAATGTATTTGCAGATACGTTAGGGCTTTTTCTTTGTTATAAAATCATCTTGTGATAGTTTCTGATTATCCTTTGTAATGATAATCAACTGATTAAGTAAAGCCTTACATTCATTTGCTATATCAACCATTTCATCAATATCAGATACCGTTTCAAGCACTTCTCTGAGCTTTTTAAATTCAAGGCTTAACCTATCGCTTTGATATTTTCCGACCGAAATACAAATGTTCTGATGCAGCAGGGATTGTATAAAATATTCACCCTTAGGCATACCGCAAACTTTAATTCTTGCCTGTATTTCTTCATACTCTGACGGTGTTACGCGGAAATTGATTATCCTGTTACGAACCCTGTTTTTATTCTTCGTCGCCATTGTGCAACCCCTCCTTATACACCTTATCAAGTTTGTCTGAAAGTTTTCTTTGCTTATCCGGATAAACATGAGCATAAACATTTAAGGTTGTTTCAATATTTTTATGTCCTAACCTTTCTTTCACCTCAAGCGGAGCTATGCCCATTTCAAAAAGCAAAGCGCAATGCGAATGCCTTAAATCGTGTATTCGAATATGCTCAATTCCACTGTTTTTCAACGCTCGCTCTTTTTCATGTTCCATATAATATTTTGTAACCTGGAACAATCTGTCATGTTTAGTCAGACCGTATACAGAATTCATATAGTCTTTAATATCAGCAAGTAAAAAATCGGGAACTGATATTGTTCTTGTGCTGGCATATGTTTTTGTAGGACCGTTTTTCTTTTCTTTGGTGTTATAAGTCTTATTGATTCTTATTGTCTTGTCTTCAAAATCAATATCTGCCGGTGTCAGAGCAAGCATTTCGCCTAATCGCATACCTGTCCAAAACAAAGTCATAAAGGTAACATATGATTTTTGTTTATCCATAATACCGTCAAGAAATTTTGAAAATTCATCAACCGTTAAAAACCTCATTTCAGAAGCCTGCTTTTTACCCATGCTGCTAACCTTCTTACACGGATTGTTCTGCAAATCATAATAAGTTACCGCATAATTGAAAATAGCTTTAAGTTGATTGTTAATCGTATGAAGATACGTTTCAGCATAAGGCGTTCCGTCCTTTTTCCTAAGAGCAATTACTTCATTTTGCCAACTGCGAATATCAGCCGCTGTTATGCTGTTCATGCTTTTCTTTGCAAAATACGGCAAAATTTTTGTGTCAATAATATTGTCCTTTGTTTCCGTAGTTGAGCTTCGATTTCTGTTATTGATATCATTTCTGTAAATTTTAACGAACTCCTCAAAATTCATATTAAAATCTGCTTGCTGTGACATCAAGAAATTTCTAACCCATTCTTCTGCGTCTCTTTTTGTGTTAAAGCCTCGCTTAGTTGTTTTTT
>OIEM01001089.1_pt1 | contig 12096 bp, 9 predicted proteins | sample 1581761 | NCBI WGS metagenome assembly OIEM01 (sample SAMN01760978, study PRJEB22395) | human gut metagenome | reverse complement strand
AAGGGGACAGACTGTAAATCTGCTGCAACTTGCTTCGGTGGTTCGAATCCACCTCCATCCATCTGCTGGCGTGGCGGAACTGGCAGACGCACAGGACTTAAAATCCTGCGGAGTAAAATCCATACCGGTTCGATTCCGGTCGCCAGCATTTAAGTTTATAAGATACCAATTAAAAATTTATACATTTTTAATTGGTATTTTTTTGTAAGTAGTGTTAATATGGTAAATATTCTGATGATGGGTATCCAGGTAAAGGTTTTGACTTTCCGTTTACCTTTATATGATTTAACCAGAAAGGAAATATTATAATGGGAAAATTGTTAAAAAATGTTCGACCATATTGGAAACAGGTATTAATAATAATCGCATTGCTGATAGTTCAAGCATTTTGTGATTTGTCATTACCACAGTACACCTCTGATATGATAGATACAGGTATTCAAAATAGTGGTATTGAACATATTCTGCCTGAGAAAATAACAAAGGAAGAATACACATATTCTACTATGTTTATGACCGAAGAGGAACAAAAGCAGTTTGAGGGTGCTTATAAGCTTGAGGGAGATGTTTATGTTCTTACTATTGATGATGAGAAAAAATTAGATGAATTAGATGATAAGCTGATTGTTCCTATTGTTATGACATATAATATGTCGAATATGGAGGAATCCAGCTTTAAAAAGATGGTGGCACAGACCTTGGCCGAAAATCCGGAAACTGAACAGGCAGCAGCTAAGGTTGATAGTATGACTATTGAAGACATAGAAAAAATGTTAAATATTCAGCTATCTACAAAAGAAGCTGAGGATGAAAACGGAGTAATGAAAACCTATGTTGATATTAGACCTATGATGGCTGGTTTTATTGCTAATGGTTCAATGGATTCAGAGCTTATGTCTTCATCCAGACAGACGATGGAGAAAACCATTGAAAGCATAGGCTCGACACAAATGAAGTCTATGGGTATAGCCTTTGCTGTTAATTGTGATACAAATGCAGGAATAGATGTACATAATGTACAGATAAAGTATTTATGGGCAGCTGGTGCAAAAATGATTGGTATGACTATGCTGATGGGAGCAGCAGCAATTTTACTAGGATATATGGCATCCAGAGTAGGTGCTGGTGTAGGCAGGGATTTAAGAGAAAAGACCTTTAAGCAGGTAGTCAGCTTCTCAAATGCTGAAATGGATAAATTTTCTACAGCTTCACTTATTACCAGAAGTACAAATGATATTCAGCAAATACAGATGGTTACCTCTATGATGCTTAGAATGATTTTATATGCACCGGTTTTAGGTATTGGAGGAATTATTAAGGTTATAAATACAGGGGCAAATATGGGCTGGATTATTGTGTTGGCAGTAATTATTATTTTGGGCTTTGTAATGGTGCTTATGAGTCTTGCACTTCCTAAGTTTAAGCTTATGCAGAAACTGGTGGATAAGGTGAACCTTGTATCAAGAGAAATACTTACAGGCTTAAGTGTTATCAGAGCCTTTGGAAGAGAAAAAACTGAAGAGGAAAGGTTTGACAAGGCAAATAGAGAGCTTACAAAGACACAGTTGTTTACAAATAGAGTAATGACCTTTATGATGCCGGGAATGATGCTTATAATGTATTGTGTCACTTTATTGATTGTGTGGGTTGCATCTAAAAATATTGACGGTGGAACTCTTCAGGTTGGACAGATGACAGCCTTTATCACATATTCAATGATGATTATAATGGCATTTTTAATGCTTACAGCAATGTCTATTATGCTTCCAAGAGCAGGTGTTGCAGCAGAGCGTATAGATGAGGTTATTAAAACAAAGTCTTCTGTACTGGAAAAGGAAAATACAAAGTATATTGAAAAGCCTAAAGGAATACTTAAATTCAGTCATGTAAATTTCAGGTATCCGGGTGCAAATGGAGATGTATTAGAGGATATTGATTTTGTGGCAGAGCCGGGAAAAACAGTTGCTATTATAGGTAGTACAGGGTGTGGTAAATCTACTCTGGTAAATCTTATTCCTAGATTTTATGATGTTACGGGTGGTGAGATTTCCTTAGACGGAGAAGATATTAGAGATTTATCCTTAAAACAGCTTAGAGAGGTTGTTGGTTTTGTACCTCAAAAGGGAGTGCTTTTCTCTGGAACAATAGACTCTAACCTTAGATTTGGTAATGAGGATGCAACAGAGGAAGAAATTGAACAGGCAGCCCAGATTGCTCAGGCAGCTTCCTTTATTGAAGAAAAGCCAGAAAAGTATCAAAGTGCCATAGCACAGGGTGGTACAAATGTTTCTGGTGGTCAGAAGCAAAGACTTGCAATAGCCAGGGCAATAGCAAAGCATCCAAAGATTTTTGTATTTGACGACAGCTTTTCGGCATTGGATATGAAAACAGATGCGGCACTTAGAAAGGCACTTGATGATAAAATAAAGGACGCAACAGTTATTATTGTAGCACAAAGAGTTAGTACAATTCTCCATGCTGACCAGATATTAGTTCTTGAGGAAGGTAAGATTGTAGGAAAAGGTACTCATGAGGAGCTTCTTAAGAATTGCGAAGAGTATTTACAGATTGCAAAATCCCAGCTTTCAGCTAAGGAATTGGGAATTTCCGAAGAAAAGGAGGAGAACTAATATGGCTAGTGAAGAGAGAGAATTTAAACCAAGAAGAAGAGGCCCTGGTGGCCCTGGTGGCAGAGGAATGATGCCAACAGAAAAGGCAAAGAACTTTAAAGGCTCAATAGGACAGCTTCTAAAATATATGGGTAGATATAAAATTGCTATTTTTATAGTAATGATATTTGCAGCTATTTCTACAGTATTTAGTGTAGCCGGTCCAAAGGTAATGGGAAAAGCGACTACAGCACTCGCTACAGGACTTATGGAAAAGATAGGCGGAACTGGTGGCATAGATTTCTCCTACATTGCGAAAATTCTTTTAATTACCTTAGGTTTATATGCAGCAAGTGCAGTGTTTAGCTTTATTCAAGGCTGGACAATGACTACAATTACTCAAAAGACCTGCTATAGAATGAGAAAAGACATATCTGAAAAAATCAACAGAATGCCAATGAAGTATTTTGAAAGCAGAACCTATGGTGAGGTTTTGTCAAGAATTACAAATGATGTTGATACACTTGGCATGGGACTTAACCAAAGCGTTACACAGATTATTACCTCTGTTGCAACTATTATTGGTGTAATAGTAATGATGCTTAGTATATCTCCACTGATGACCTTGATTGCAATAATTATACTTCCGGTATCACTGTTTTTGATTTCTACAGTTGTAAAGAAATCACAAAAGTATTTTGCGACCCAGCAGGAATATTTAGGACATATTAATGGACAGGTAGAGGAAACTTATGGCGGACAGTTGGTGGTTAAGGCTTTTAATAAAGAGGCTGCAACTATTAAAACCTTTGAGGAAACAAATGGCGTATTATATGAGTCTGCTTGGAAATCCCAGTTTTTATCTGGTATGATGCAGCCGATAATGAACTTTGTAGGTAACTTAGGATATGCTGGCGTAGCAATTTCCGGTGGTATTCTTGCCGCTAATGGTGTTATTACGATAGGTGATATTCAAGCCTTTATTCAGTATGTAAAGAACTTTACACAGCCAATGACACAAATGGCACAGGTTATTAATCAGGTTCAGTCAATGGCTGCGGCTGCTGAAAGAGTTTTTGAGTTCTTAAATGAAGAGGAAGAAGAACAGCTTGCTAAAGACCCGGTTGCTATTGATGAAATAAAGGGCAGCGTAGAATTTAGAAATGTACACTTTGGATACAATCCAGACAATATTATTATTAATGATTTTAGTGCTAAGGTTAAGCCGGGTCAGAAGATTGCTATTGTAGGACCAACGGGTGCAGGAAAAACTACAATGGTTAAGCTTTTGATGAGATTTTATGATGTTAATTCAGGCGAGATTTTAGTAGACGGATATAATGTTAAAGATTTTAACAGACACGATCTTAGAGAAGCCTTTGGTATGGTTTTGCAGGATACCTGGCTGTTTAAAGGCAGCATAATGGAAAATATCAGATACGGAAGACTTGATGCAACTGATGAGGAGGTTATTGCAGCAGCTAAGGCAGCTCATGCTCATCATTTTATTACAACTCTTCCGGATGGCTATAATATGGAATTAAATGAAGATGCAAGCAATGTTTCCCAAGGACAAAAGCAGCTGCTTACTATTGCCAGAGCTATCTTAGCAGACAATAAGATAATGATTCTTGATGAGGCAACTTCATCTGTCGATACAAGAACAGAAGTGCGTATCCAAAAGGCAATGGATAACTTAATGAAGGGCAGAACAAGCTTTATTATTGCTCACAGATTGTCAACTATTAAAAATGCTGATTTAATTCTGGTAATGAAGGACGGAGATATTATAGAACAGGGCAATCACGAGGAATTGCTGGCAGCAAATGGATTTTATGCTGATTTATACAATTCCCAGTTTGAGCAGTCAACTCCTGCTTTTTCATAAGGCAGCAGGTATAAAAAGCGAAAGAGGACAATGTTATGGAAAATGAAAAGAAGAAAAAGTTTACAATTCAAAAAATGTGTATGACCGCTGTGTTTATGGCACTTACCTGTATGGCCACAGCCTTTATTCAGATACCAATACCACTAGGCTATGCACATTTAGGGGATTGTATAATTTTAATTGCTGCATACTTATGTGGACCAGTAGCAGGCGCATTAGCAGGGGGGATAGGCTCAGCAATGGCGGATGTTATTACGGGCTTTGCCATTTGGGCATTACCTACCTTGCTTATTAAAACTATTATGCCGATTATTGCCTACTTGCTATTTAGAAAAATGAAAATTACTATAGGCGCAGCAGTTTCACTTTTATTTATGGTGGTTGGATATGTAGGCTTTGGCTGTATTTTGTATGGCGGCGTTGCCGCAGGCTTATCCTCAGCACCAGGACTTTTACTAAAGGCTGTAGTGAACTTTGCAATATTCAGAATAGTAGCATTGGGAGTGAAGAAGGCAGGGCTTAAGGAGGCTGTGGGGAAGCTGTTGGGATAACGCCGTATAAAAAAACATAAAGGGGTATTTTTTACCAAATTTATCCTTGACATATTTGATATAATATAGTAGTATACTAAATATGAAGAAGATAGTTAGTAGCTATGTGAAAATTTTAATTGATTGTGGCTATGATATATTTAAGTAAATATGGGCAAACTTGTAGAAATATAAGGGCGCAAAGCTAGAAGTCTAAGGCATGAAAATATGCACAGATAGTTCGGTTGCAATGATGTATTATAAAATTTCATTGCAGCCTTTTTGTTTGTTGTCGGAGGAGTGATATGTTGGAAATTAAAGAAAATCAAGAATTGGCTGTAACTAATGTCCTCAGCTACAGAGGAAAAGTAAGACAGGCAGAACTCGAAAATATAGGTAAAGAGATGGAAATCCATATTCAAAATTTAGGTGCGCAAAGGGTTGGAAATCCTATTACTGCTACCTATGCTGTGGAAGGCGATACGATTGATATTGAATTGCTTATGCCAATAGATAAGAGTATTGAATCAACGGATAAATTTGCTTTCAAAAGTCAGATTAAGATTGTAAATGCAGTTGTTGTCGAGTATAAGGGACATCCAATAAGATTACAAGAGGCGTGTAATCAACTTAATCAGTACATAATGGAACATAAATTACAGCCGATAACAGTAGGTTATAATGTTACAAAGAAAACGGATATGTTAAGTCCAGAAAATACAGAGATAGATGTATATGTAGGAATCAGTCCAAACATCTTATAGGTAAGTTATAAATCAGTTTTGCCTAAGGCAAGCTGTTTTATATAAAAGAGGACTCTGATAAAATTCGCGAAAACCATCAGAGTCCCAAAATGTAAGCACTTTTAGGAAAAGTACCTAGGTAGAGAATATCACTTTTCTTGATTAGTGTAAAGAAAAATTTAAGAAAAGGAGATTAAAAAAATGGAAACAGTTTTAAACAATGGCTTTTGTGAAATGTCATTTGAAGAAATGCTTTTAATTGATGGTGGAGCATGGAGTTGGAAGGAATTCTGGCAGACTACAGGTTCTAGTGCTGTAGGTGGTGCAATCGGTGGTTCTTTGGGAGGCTCCGTTACGGTTCCAGTCGTTGGTTCAGTACCAGGTGCTGTTGCAGGCGGTGTATTAGGTGCAGTCGGCGGTGCAGTAGGGTATGCTCTATTTGGTTGGTGGTAAAATACAATAATATCCAACAGGATATAGTGCGGATTTGAATATTCGCACTATATCTTAAAATTATGAAAGCGAATTGTGTATGATTATATATATTATTTTGAGCGTTGTTATAGCATCTATATTAGTAAAGCAAAATGAGAAAAAAGACAGAGCTATAAAAAAAATAAACATATATCTAAGCTTAAAATTAGTTATAAATTTTTTGGTGGCTCATATATTGGTGTTGGTTTTAGTGAAAATAACAGAAAATAAGTCTTGGTATACGATGTTATTACCAGCCATATTATCATTTGTATTTAGTGTGATTGATTCAATTTCTCTGTATGGTACAATAAAGAAATTAAGAGAACTGAGATGTGAAAGAAAGGAATATTACTTTCAGATTATTGGAGAGAATATCTTATTATATATTACATGGTTTATAACCAGTTTATTGCATGTCAGTGGAACAAATGAAAATAATGATTATGTTTTCTTTTTGGGCTATTTTATGTTTTGGTGCATTTTGAATTTTGCTGTGGTACATATTAGAAAATATGTAATTAAATCTAAAGCTGTATCAAATATAAAGCTATTAAATGTAATTAATAAGCATTATATTGAAGGATATAAGATATATGAGTATGATGGACACATCAGAAAATCTGCGAATGCTATGGTTGATTGTATGTTTGGCAAAGGAAATATATATTTCTCGGATTATTTGTTAGATAATCTGACTGAAGAAGAGGTAGAAGCTATATATTTACATGAAATTGGACATATAAAAAAAAGACATATAACAATAAGAAACATATTATTAGTAATGATTATGCCGCTAATGTATTTTATTGGTGTATTTATGGATGAAATTGAGCAAGTATGGCATATAAATATTTTTTGGGGAATAGCAATAGGAATGGGAATACTCATTGGATATATGGTCTTTTTTTATTTATATGTATCAAGACGACAAGAATATGCAGCTGACACATATGCAGCAAAACACATTAACGATTCAGGAGTATTGTGTCAAGCACTTATAAAATTAAATGAATTGAATGATGTCTTGGAAGCAAAGAATGAAAATGTTGTATTGAAGTCACATCCAACAGTAACCCAGAGAATAAAAAAAATAAAAGAACATGCAAATGGAGGCATCTAAAAATGAAGCTGATTATTTATTTTCTTATAGGATTTTTAATTTCTATTATTTTTATATGGATTAGAAAAAAAAGAGACGAATAGTGATTATGCCTATCAATATAGTTTCAACCTCGATGCTGATTGCATTAGAAGGTGTAAAATAAGTTTATTATAAAAAGGAGATTGATATGAATTTATCGAAATTTATACAAAAAGATTTATTTGTAATTCTTTCTATTATTTTAATTATTTGCATAGTTGATCAATTATATATGATGATAGAATATAGAAATATCTCAAAAGAAACATTTATTTTAACAAGTTTATTAACAGGAATTAGTGTTTTTTTTGGATTTTTTAATAAAAGAGCGAGTGAGAAAGAATGAAATACTATTGTATTAAGCAACATGATATCACGGACTGTGGGGCAGCCTGTCTAGCGACCATCTGTAAACAGAATGGTTATAAGATAGGTATTACCCAAATCCGTGAAGTTGCAGGAACAGATAAACAGGGAACAAACGCATATGGTGTAATTAAAGCTGCAGAGCAGTTGGGATTCAATGCAAAGGGAGTAAAAGGAAATAAAGAAGCCTTCTTTTCTGAGTTTCCTTTGCCTTGCATTGCCCATGTAATTGTGGATGGAAATTTATTACATTATGTGGTTATACATAGAATTACAAAAAAGCAGGTGATTATAGCTGATCCGGGTGTTGGAATTGTTAAATTAACACCGGAAGAGTTTTTTGGAGAAGTCCATGAAGAAGGGAAAACACCAAAGTATCAGTGGAGTGGTGTGTTGATTTTATTAGTAAAAAAAGGAACATTCAAGAAGGGCGATGAAACAAAAGGTTTGTTTAGTCGCTTTTTTCATTTATTGCTACCACAGAAAAAATTACTGTTGCATATTTTTGCTGCATCTTTGGTATATACTATTTTAGGAATTGTAGGGGCATTTTATTTTAAGGAGCTGATTGACAGTGTGTTACCGGATGGGCTTAGAAAAACCTTAACAACACTTTCGATAGGAGTGGTATTGCTAAATCTTTTTAAGGTTATTCTGAATGCTTTTCGATCACATTTACTATTGTATTTAAGTCAAAAGCTGGATATTGCCCTGCTTCTTGGTTACTACCGTCATGTCATTGAATTGCCAATGAATTTCTTTGGAACCAGAAAGGTCGGAGAAATCATTTCAAGGTTTAATGATGCAGGAAAAGTGCGAGATGCTATTTCAGGAGCCACTTTAACAATTATGATTGATACCATTATGGCAGTTGTGGGTGCAATAATCCTATATATGCAGAATGGAAAGTTGTTTGGAATAACAGTAATAATAGTACTACTGTATGGAATTATTGTTGCGTGCTTCCATAAGTGGTATGAAAAACTGAACCGAAAACAGATGGAGGATAATGCTCAACTTACATCGTATATGGTGGAATCCTTAAACGGTATTCAGACCGTAAAGGCATATAATGCAGAGCGGAAAGCAAACAGGGAGACGGAGATTAAATTTGTCCGGTTGCTTCGAAGTATTTTTGATTTGACATGGGTAAGTAATTTACAGTCATCTTTAAAGATTTTTGTAGAACTGGTCGGTGGAGTTATAATTCTCTGGGTAGGTGGTATCAATGTTATTAATGGAGAAATGACCATTGGTGCACTTATTACCTTTAATTCTCTGCTTGCCTATTTCCTTGATCCGGTAAAGAACCTGATTAATTTACAGCCCCAGATGCAGACTGCGGTTGTTGCGGCAGACCGTTTAGGAGAAATATTGGATTTAGAGGTAGAAAAAACAGAGGCAGAATATCGAAAGCTTTCACCAAGCAGCCTTGCAGGCGATATTGAGATTAAGAACTTAAACTTTCGTTACGGAACAAGAAAACTGGTGCTTGAGGATATTAATTTAAAGATAGAAAAGGGGCAAAAAATAGCGTTTGTAGGAGAAAGTGGTTCTGGTAAGACAACACTTTCCAAACTACTGCTCCACCTTTATACACCGGAAAAAGGTGATATATTAATTAATGGAAATAATATCAAAGATATTCAGTTAGAAATGTTAAGAGAAAAAATTGCATATATTCCACAGGAAACCTTTTTGTTTAGTGGTTCCATTTTTGAAAATTTAACTTTGGGACTGGATGGGGCAACTATGGAGGAAATCATAGAAGCCTCCAAGATGTCACAGGCACATGATTTTATCAATGAGCTTCCACTTCGTTACGAAACAAGGCTGGAAGAGAATGGAACTAACCTTTCAGGAGGACAAAGACAGCGGCTTGCCATTGCAAGGGCAATGCTTAAGAAACCAGATATTCTGATATTGGATGAAGCAACCAGCAATCTGGATGCCATTACAGAGCGAGCGTTGGACAAAACTATTCATAAGTTTGCAAAAGATATGACTACTATATTTATTGCACACCGATTAAGTACTATAAAGAACTGTGACAGGATTTATGTGATGGATAAAGGAAGAATTGTAGAACAAGGAACCCATCGGGAGCTGATTGAATTAGGTGGAAAATATGCATACCTTGTAAAGCAGCAGTCTTTAGAAGAATATACCGTAATGGAAGGCGGTGATAATGTATGAAACCGATTATTGTAGATATGAAGGATATGAGCGACAGCACTGAAGTCTATGAATCAAAACCAAACCGCTTTCTGGTATATACCATATATCTCGTTTTAATTATACTGGCAGTTGTTGTATTGTGGATGGCATTCTTTAAGGTGGATATTGTAGTAAAGAGTAACGGAATATTCAAAGGAAGCAACGCCATTTATGAAATCAGTAGTGGTGTCACAGGAAGTGTAAAGGAAATTCATATAGAAAACGGACAGTATGTAACAGAAGGTGATGTTCTTTATGTCCTTTCCATAGACGAGCTTTCAGATACAATTTTACATTATCAGAATGAATTAGAAGCGGCAAAAGCCCGGCTTGAAATCTTATCAGCATACGAAAAAAGCCTTGATGGAAATAAAGCAGAATTAGAAGCATTATCGAACAATGCATATTATGACGAGTTTATAAACAGAAGGGAATTATTATATGCCAATGTAAATTTAAGTGATAGTGATACAGCTGGACAGGTTGCTTTGTATCAGTGTAATGTAGATTCAGTATCCAAAACTATTGCGAAGTATAATGAAAAGATTGAGAAGCTTAACACTGTAAAACAATGTATTATAGCTCGTAATAATACATTTGATTCGAACGAAGGCATTTATTATAGTATGGTAAGCAGTTATCTTGCGTCATACAGTTACACAGCCTTACAATATGATAATCAGATAAATGACTATCAAAGGCAAATTGACGAGTACGAGGAACAAATTAAAAATGCTGAAGTTGAAATTCCAAAGGGAGATGAAACAGTAAGCGGAAATGATTCGGTTGCTGCCCCAAAATCTGATATTGCTTCTAGTGTAAAGAAACTGAAAAAACAAAGAGATACTCTGATTGCTACAAGGAATGTTATACAAAAAGAAAAAGCACAGGCTTTAATGAATCTCGAATTGCAACAATTTACAACTATTGAACAACAGATTTTGGGATATAATGATACAATTCTGTCATTGGAGACAAATCTGACATCTGCGAGATTACAGTTAAATGCCATAAATGATGTAGATAACGAAGCAAAAAAAACGATAGCAATTCTTACAGAAAAAGGAAATATAGCAGCAGAAATTTTAACTTATGAAGATAAGGTGAAGGAATGCGAAACCTATTTAAAGAGCTATGATATTCAGAATGATAATTGCATCATAAAAGCAAATGAGTCCGGATATTTTTATATTTCACAGGAATTGAAAACTGGAAGCTTTGTACAGGAGGGAACAGCTATTGGTACCATCTATCCTGAAGCAGAGTCAAAGTATTATGCAGAAATCTATGTAGAAAATACGGATATAGCCAAAATAAAAGAAGGACAAGAAGTAAAGTTTGAAGTTGCTGCTTATCCATCCGGTGAATACGGATATTTTGAAGGAATCGTAGAAAATATAGCTAAGGATATATCAGTAGACAAAAATACAGGATATGCTTACTATTTAGTGAGAGTAAAATGTGAAAATATGACTTTAAAAGGAAAAGATGGCGAAGAAGCAACTCTTATGAATGGTATGGCTTGTCAGGCAAAAATAGTCGTAGATGAGAAGAATGTATTGACATATCTTCTGGAAAAAATTGATTTACTGGATTAGCATATTCGTATACAAAATGTGGTAAGTAAGTGCCTGATTTTATATGTTTACGATTTTTATAAAAGAATAGAGAAGTGGCGAGATTTGATGAATCTTGCCACTTCTCTATTTATCCTTGGACGGCTTATATGCGCCAGCTCGATAACGCCCTGCACCAGCACGATAACGCCCTGCGCCAGCTCGATAACGCTGCGCTATATCTCGCTGGACGGCTGTCGCCGTATAAAATAGCAAAAATAAACACCCAAACAAGTAAACTTGCAGGGTGTTATTTTTACTATTTTGCATGGCTTATAGCTTAACCAAAGTAGCGCTGTAATAAGCCTGCGAAGGCTTTGCCGTGTCTTGCTTCATCTCTAGCCATTTCGTGAACTGTATCGTGTATTGCATCAAGGTTAGCTTCCTTAGCTCTCTTTGCAAGGTCAACTTTTCCGGCTGTTGCTCCGTTTTCAGCAGCTACTCTAAGCTCAAGGTTTTTCTTTGTGCTGTTTGTAACAACTTCTCCAAGTAATTCAGCAAACTTAGCT
>OIEM01001086.1_pt1 | contig 12103 bp, 4 predicted proteins | sample 1581761 | NCBI WGS metagenome assembly OIEM01 (sample SAMN01760978, study PRJEB22395) | human gut metagenome | reverse complement strand
GTGTGGTGACAGCGTGACGGCTGCCGTTGACAAAACGGTCCTTGAAATTTTCAATCTGTGTACCGAGGAGGAACGTGAAGTTGTGCTTCTCGTTCAACGACAGGAAGTAGTTGGTGAAAATATTTGCATTAAGATATGTAGACCTGTAGGCATACTCGCTCACGTATGATGTGGTACGTGAATAGTAAGTGGGGACATGCACCTTGTCGGGGTCTACCGCATCGTGGGCATACACGGGGAAGCCGTCTTCATGAGTCCAGTTGCTGTTTATACGTGAATTGAACTCTCCCACTATATTCCAGTTGGTTATCGGGGTGATTGTTACCTGGAACTGATTGGTGAACACATCGTTCTGCTCCTTGTGACGGCCTCCGTTTTCAAGAGCTTCTATATAGTTGAAGTCGGAAGCGAGATAACCGTTAGGGTCATATTTCGGCGCAATCGAGATGGCACGGCGCATGAGGTTGTCATAAAATCCGCCGCTCATGGTAGTGGCGCGGTCATAATCGGTACGGTTCCAGCGGCTTGTAAACCCGATTTTCAACCATTTGTAGGGCTGTGCATTTATTTTTCCCATCAAAGAGAATCTCTGGAAATCATCTTCACCGTAGCGCATGAAACCGCCCATATCCATCCAGTTACCGGAGATGTAATAGTCAATCTTTTCATTTCCTCCGTTCATGGTAAGGTTATGTTCCTGGGAAAATGCTGTCTTACGGTAGTATTCATCCATCCAGTCGGTATTGGCATATACGCCCATAAGCTCGCTGTCGCCCCAGATAGAATGACCGTCTTCCCAGTGATAACCGTCGGCAACGACATCGCTTTCGCCGGTATAGTACTGACGCACTTTCTCTACATACTCGTCGTCGAAAGTGAAAGAGCCGGGAGAAGTGTAACGCTGCACATCGTTAAGGTAATTAACAAGGTGCCAGGAATCCATCTGATTGGCGATTTTCAAAGGCTGGCTGAAGCGGAAACTGTTGTCGTAACGTATCTGAGTCTTTCCCTTAGAGCCTGACTTTGTGGTAACAAGAATCACACCGAAAGGCGCGCGTGAACCGTAAATTGAAGATGAGGCGGCATCTTTCAGCACCGATATATTTTCGATATCCTGAGGATTAAGGGAATTAAGGTCGCCCTCCATACCATCGATAAGGATAAGCGGGCTTCCGCTTGAACCTTCGCCGATAGTGGCGGTACCACGTATATTAATGCCCTTGCTGGCGTTAAGCTCACCGCCTGAACTTGAGTTGGAAATATTAAGACCGGGGATTATACCCTGGAGTGCCGTAACGGCATCAGACACCGGGCGTTCGGCGATATCCTTGCCCGAGGCAGTACCCACCGCACCGGTAAGATTAACCTTCTTCTGTGTGGCGAAACCTACCACAACCACTTCGTCAAGACTGATATTACTGTCTTCAAGCCTGATATCCATCGGCGTGGATGTAGCTTTTACCTCCTGCGTGGTACATCCTACATAAGAGATTACCAGGGTCGATCCTGCAGGCACGGTAAATGAAAATCTTCCGTCAATATCGGTAGATGTGCCGGTACTGGTTCCTTTTACAAGAATTGTGGCTCCGATCACAGGCTCTCCGTCTAATCCGGTCACTTCTCCTGTGGCGGTGATGGTATTAGCCTGGACAGGCGCCGGGGCAACCGCCCCTGCCGGCTCTGCAAACGCCGTACCTGTCATGGTCAATCCCCCGAGTACGAGTAGCAGCCTTGCCGCCCAACGTATTTTCCACGATTGTTTAGGGTTCATTGTGTGATTTATTTGTTTTTGGTTTATTAATGTGTCAATGGCATTCTTTTGCGACGGTAATCAACATCGCCGGTCGTGTCCTTAACTACACGATGCAAAAATAGATTGTTGCCACTGTATACAAGAGTAATTTTTCAGTCAAAAAAGGAGGGATAAATCGTATTTATCGAATAATTCTGTCGCATGTACCGTCAAAATTTCGCAAATACGAAAAACACCCCTCTTATATACGAAAATACGGTCATCGAAAATAGCGAAAAACACCCCGTTTCTATAAGTATTTACTAATTTTGCCTTCATTAATAGAAATGACACTCATTTTTCAGAATGTCACCAAACTCAACCAAATCGAATAATATGCCATACCGGATGACACAGAAACGAATTCTTTCCATTTTAATATTCGTATTCCTATTGACGGGAGGAGCTTCGGCGATTCCGCAGCCAAGCACAGCCCACATCAAGGTACTGACCATGAATGAGGGACTACCCGACAATTCCGTGAATGACCTTGCTGAAGATAAGTATGGATTCATCTGGATTGCGACATGGAACGGACTGGCGCGTTACGACGGCAAATATGTGACCACCTACCGTCATCATGAAAATATGGAAGGGAGCCTTTCCAATAATATGGTGAGGAGCATAAAACCGGATGACAGCGGACTCTGGGTAGGTAGCGACGCCGGACTGGATTTCTTCCGTTATCTTGACTGCTCTTTTCATCCGGCATATTATGTCACCGACGGAGATGATTCAGAAAATCTGCTTAACAAACGTGTAAGCCGCATATTAAAGCACGGAGAAGATATTTTTGTGATTAACGGCAACGGGGAGTTGCTGCGACTTGACTATACGGATTCCGAAAACGGCGATTTCCGACCGGTATTCCGGACATTGCCGAAACCTGCAAACCGCAATTATGCCGATGTGTCAGGTTTCTGTGACGACAGGCTTCTCGTACTCTCCAACGACGGAATCATCATTCTTTCGGGTGACGGTGAACAAGAGCTGTATCACAACACACTGTCATATAATTATGACCCCAACCTGAACATGTTTTTTGACGAAAGGCAGATGACAGTGACAATCGGTGGAGGCATCGGCTCAGAGACACAAGAATTTTTTATCGACAGAAACGGCAAAATATCAGTCAGCCAACATTCGGAGCCGTACTCCAACCTCATGAGCATGACACAAGACGGCAGCAATATGTATTATGGCACCGATGGCAACGGCTTGTTTATAAACGACGGGGAGAAAATGATTCAGTTCTTACCCGATAACTCATCGCTCCCGTGTGACGCCATATACAAGGTGTTCACCGACAGCAATCATAACGTATGGATAGGCAGCTACCGGCATGGAGTCTTCATGCTGTCACATAATCTGAACTCTTACAGCATCATGGATAAACATTCAGGGATGCTTTGCTACGACATCGTGACTGCGGTGATTCCCGACGGCGACACAATGTATCTCGGACTTGACGGAGGCGGCCTTGAAATATTGGATACCAAGACAGGAAAATACCGGCAATTCAACAAGAAAAACTCTCAGCTTCCCGCCGACAACGTGGTCTCGATTGTAAAAGAGGGCAATACATTATGGGCGGCTGTGTACGGCACAGGATTGGTGGAATGTGACCCATCTACCGGCAGATTCCAGACTTACAAGGCAGACAAACAATTTGAGCCGGGCAACAAACTATGGGTGATTGCCGACGGTGGCGACAACAATCTGTGGGTCGGAGGCAACTCCCTGAGCGTATTCAACAAACACACCCATGAATTCACAGTCATCGAGGGCACTGAAAAATCCGATGTTCTATCCATGGCTATCGATGACAACAATGTCATCGTATCGACCCGCTGGAGCGGCATATTGCAGGTTGACCGCCGTAACCTTGCCTTGGCGGAACGTCACGGCAACAGTCCGACAAAGGGAGGCATCCGTCTTCCCGGCAGGCGCATACCGTTTGTATTCGTGGATTCCCGTCATAATTTATGGGCCGACATAGACAACACCATGCTATGTAAAATTGACCTTGAGAAAAAAGCCGTTATCAAGACTTACCGTCACCGTTCGGGAGAAACCGGTGTGCAAGTCTTGTCAATGGCAGAAGACCCCAATGGCAATCTGCTCATAGGCACCAACCGGGGACTCCTCCGGTATGTCAGGGAAAAAGATGTGATTATGCCGCTGAATGATGAACGCATGCCCCGGATGTTCACGTTCAATGCCTCGGCGAAAGATGCCACGACAGCCTATTTCGGTACAACGTCGGGACTTCTGTGCTACCCCTTCGAGCAACACCGGGGAAATAAGAAAATATACTCCCCCATTTTTACCGGACTTGAAGTATTCAGCAACGGCGGTACCTCAATTCCTCTATTCAGTAAGGGGGACAGCATTATCGAACTTGACAATTCCCAAAACTACTTCAAAGTCAACTTTACCGTGCCGGAAATGTCAAACCCCGAACAAATGAAGTTTGAGTGCAAGCTTGAAGGATTTGACGACGGATGGCGCGATGTGACGGAAACGCGTTCCGCCACCTACACCTATGTACCTACCGGAACCTATCACCTCCAGATACGTCATACGATGCCCGACGGCAGCTGGAGTGAAATATGCACCTTGGACATAAAGGTATCTCCCCCGTGGTATGCCTCAACCATATTCATATTTATATGGATATTGCTTAGCATTGTCATTGTCGCGCTGATATGGCTCTTCTGGCGTAAATATGACAAAAACCGCGAAAAAACCGCACTTGCCGAACTTGAAAGAGACTCGGCAAACAGGCTGAACGAGGCAAAACTCGATTTTTACGCCAATATCACCCATGAACTCCGCACACCGTGCTTCCTCATCTCGGCACAGATTGAAGAGATGTATGACTCAGGACGGCAATCAATCCCTGTCAACAATCTTGGCGGAATCTACCGTAACTCAGCGAAGCTGAATAAACTGATAAGCCATATCATAGATTTCCGGAAAACCGACACCGGGCATCTCGCCCTCAATGCGCGACATATCGACCTGACAGCATTGCTGGGCGAACTGTCGGAAGACTACGTGCAGCTATGCCGTCAGAAATCACTGACATTCAACTTTATACATAGGGGGGGAACGCCCGTTATTGCCGAAGTTGACCCCGACAAGGTAGAGCTGATTGTAACCAATCTCATATCCAATGCATATAAATACACCCCCAAAGGAGGCTATGTCAACCTGGAGCTTAACGATACCGATGAAATGGTCGAAATACGTGTGGTCGACAACGGTATCGGCATCATGGAAAAACTGCATACAACCATTTTTGAACCGTTTACCCGCACAGAGCGCGGGCAGAAAGTGAGCAGCGGCGACGGCATAGGGCTTGCGTTTGTAAAAGAGCTTGTAGAGCTGCATCAAGGCACAATTACAGTCGACAGCAAGATTAACGAAGGGTCATGTTTCACGGTAAGCTTTCCGAAACACCGGCAATATCTTCCGGAAGTCAGTGCCGCAAGTGTCCTACCGGAAACATCTGCCCACAAAACCGAACTGTTCAAGAACGAGAATCCGGAGACGGCGGAGTCCGCCCGCATTTCCGACCCGACAGCCACCCGCTCCATTCTTCTGATTGATGACAATCCTGATGTACTGTCGGTATTGGCAAAAGCTTTTGAAAACAAATACAAGGTGACCGAAATGAGCGATGCCCGTGCTGCAGTCGAGCTGGCACGTAAAGGAGGATTTGATGTCGTGATTACCGACCTTATGATGCCTGATTACGACGGCCATCAGGTACTGAAAGACCTGAAAGGCGACAAGCGCACACGCGACATAAAAATCGTGATATTCTCGGCATTGACATCCGAGAGCGACATGCTCAAGGCATTAGACGAGGGTGCCGATGCCTATATGACCAAACCTATTCCTCTCAAGGTGTTGGTAAGGCAGGTTGAGCGCCTGTTTGAACAAGATAATACCGAATCGTCCATTTCCGGTTCGTCGGCAGGCAATTATAATAGGGAAGAACAAAAATTCCTGCTCGAATGTCGAAAAATCATCAATGAGTGCATGACCGATGAAGATTTTGGAATCGGAATGCTTGCCCAACGGCTGTCAATGAGTCATTCGGCACTTTATAAAAAGATTAAAAGCATGACAGGAATGTCTATAATCGATTTTATAAACGAATACCGCATCTACAAGGCGGTGCAGCTGTTTAAAGACGGCAACACCAACGTACAGGCTGTCGCTGAAATGTGTGGATTTCATGATGTAAAAACCTTCCGCGAAACATTCAAGCGCAAAATGCAGATGCCACCTAAGCAATACATGATAAAACTTCAGGAAAAATAAGATTATGTGCCTCCTTATTTGTAATACATTTTAAAATAAGAAAAGAGGGTGCATCAGAATTTTGATACACCCTCCTGCACAATCTTTTTTACCTTTACCTATGGAAACTATTTGCGTAGGATTACTTTTTCAGTTTTTGAACCTTTCTTACAGATGAATATGCCGTTGGCGGGATTTTCAACTTTAACGCCGGTAAGCGTGTAGTATTCAGCCTCGCAATCATCATTTGACAGCACCGACTCAATTCCTACAGTGCCTTTCGGTAATATTGAAATCGTATTATCTTTTACATCTACGGTGACGGTGTAAGCTCCTGCCTCCTCAATAGCCCACTGGAGGTCACCTTCTTGATTCAAAGCGATTTTACCGCTATTGTCGGCATCGCGGAAATACCAGTATTCAGGATTCCAGCTGCAGGCTCCTTTGAGAGCAGTGGCTATTTTAAACGAGCCCTTCACCAGGTCAATCCCCGAGGCTGTGAGCACACAGGGATTATCTTTCTCCTGATAAAGCGGAGTGCCGTTCATCACGTCCCATCCACCGGGGGTAGCGTCACCGACAAGAAATAGAGAACAGAGTGTCACAGGTGATTCCTGATATGCCGACTTTTCTATCGTGGCGAGGAGAGATTCCGTGTCGACGGTTATGTAATAATTGGCATCTTCCGCTACCTGGATTTTACCGTAGCCGGTGTCGTCAGTACCTTTTGCAAGAGTGATTTTGCCATCGCTCAAAGCAGCATCGGCTGCGGCGCCATATTCCTCATTGCCCCACTCGGGAACTGTCATAAACTTGAAATCCTGTCCACCCTTTAGAAAAACCGTACCGGTGAAAAGCGTATTGTCATCGGGGAGCGACAACAAAGCGGTAGCCTTGTCGGTATCCCAACCATAAGGGAGAGCCTCACCAATGAGCCAAAGCCTGTCGGCATGAGCGGCGCCGCCACACACTGCGGCGAGCGCGCATAACATTGCAAATTGTTTAAACTGTTGCATGATTTTAATGAAAAATGAGAATTATAAATGAATGAAATTTATAACTGTTTGATTGAAATTGCGTAACCTCCTCCGGGAGCAGCCTTCATCTTAAGGCGTGTCTTGGCATCGACCTTCTTCTGTGTGATGGTGTAAGCCTGCGGATTAGTAGAATAATTAGCATCTGCAGCATCGGCATATATTGTTGCCTCATATTTCTTGCCCGGTTCGAGGAAGTCGAGTGCAAGAGTCGACTCATAGCCGTCTTCATTGGCGGTACATCCTACATACCAGTCATTGCCACCCTTCTCCTTGCGCGCAGCCACGATATAGCGACCCGGCTCCGCCGCGAGATAACGGCTTTCGTCCCAATCGACAGGCACATCTTTTATAAACTGGAACGCATCCATGAAACGATTGTACACTTCAGGCACGTCAGCCGCCATCTGAAGCGGACTGTACATTGTCACATAAAGAGCGAGCTGGCGGGCAAGAGTACTATTTACATGCCCCTCGCTGTTAGGATTCACCTTCTTCATATCCATCTCGAAAATACCGGGGGTATAGTCCATCGGACCACCCTGAAGGCGAGTAAACGGCAGCACGGTCGTATGAGAGGGTTTGTTGCCGGCAAACGACTCGTATTCGGTGCCTCTCGCACTCTCGTTACCAATCAGGTTGGGATATGTGCGGCACAGACCTGTCGGGCGTACAGCCTCGTGGGCGTTGACCATGATGTGATGTTTCGCCGCCTCAGTCACGGCATATAGATAATGGTTGTTGAGCCACTGTCCGTAATGATGTTCGCCACGGGGAATCATATTGCCGACATAACCGCTCTTCACGGCATTGTAGCCATACTTGTCCATCAGCCTGTAAGCCTCGTCCATGTGACGCTCGTAATTTCTTACCGAGCCGGAAGTCTCGTGGTGCATCATCAACCTGACACCCTTTGAATGGGCATACTCATTTAGCATAGCTATATCAAAGTCGGGATATGGGGTCACGAAGTCAAATACATAATCCTTAGAGTGTCCGAACCAGTCCTCCCAGCCGACATTCCATCCCTCGACAAGCACCTGGTCAAAACCATGTTGCGCGGCAAAGTCTATATATCGCTTCACATTGTCGTTGTTGGCAGGATGCTGTCCGTGAGGTTTTGTCTTGGAGTAATCCAGCTGATTCAGCTTGACAGATGGAAGATCATAGGTATATGACCATTGCTTTCCACCGCCTATCATCTCCCACCAGACTCCGACATACTTCACCGGCTTAATCCATGACGTGTCATCATAAGCACACGGGTCGTTTAGATTCAGTATCAGATTTGACGAAAGCATGTCGCGGGCATCATCACTGACCATCACCGTGCGCCAAGGCGAATGACAGGGTGACTGCAGGTGACCTTTGTTGCCCTGCGCATCGGGAGTGAGCCATGACGTGAACACCATGTTCTTGTCATCAAGTTCAAGGTGCATACATGAGTAATCGACCAGTGCCGCTTCATGGATATTGATATACAATCCGTCATCGGTCTTCATCTGCAGGGATGTCTGCACACCTGTCGGTGAAAACTGCGTCTGGGAGGCATTGCTGCTTATTGCGCCCGCCATCTTGTCGCGGATTTCCGACAGACGGCATTCCGTATAGTCATATTCCTGGGTGTCATAGTCGCCCGCAATCCACCATGCCACATGATCGCCCGCCATCGCAAACTGTGTCTTCTCCTCTTTGATGATAAAATAGGTCAAAACTCCCTCCTGCGGAAACTCGTAGCGGAATCCTACTCCATCGTCATAGACGCGGAAACGCAGATTCATCTTGCGGTAATGCTCAGGCTGGTCGAGATTAAGAAGCAGCTCATTGTAATGATTACGTATACTGCTGTTTTCACCCCATACCGGATGCCACGTCTCGTCAAAAGAAGATGTCGACGTCGACACCAGCTTAAAACCGTCGGTCATATCCGGACCGTCGGCGAGCTGTAATCCCAGCTTCGAAGGCTTTATCACCGGCTTACCCTTATAGGCAACACTATACATCGGCACCCCGTCAATCACATCGGCAGATATTGTCACCGCTCCGGAGGGAGAGCTGAGTTCAGCCCCCTCCGCCTGCAACGAGACAAGGCTCGCGCTTGCCACGGCTAATGCCGCAACCCACAAATACTTATATCCCATCGTTTTATCTACTTATTTATTTAAGTTTCGCAAGCTCACTTAAAGGTTAGAAGGTTATAGTTTAGAGTTTAGAGACCGGGGGAATCACCAAGTGACCATTGGTACTTTAACCTTTAACCTGCTTGCACGGCAAGCCTTTAACCTTTTAACCATCAACTTTCGCAAGCGAAAGTTGAATTATTTAGACAATCTTACTATCTTACATCCATGAGCCGCAACAGTAGCCGATATTGAAGTTACGCTTCCCTCATCGGCATGACGCCACAGGTCACGCATTTTCCATTCACCGCTTATCCCCAGGTCGGAGAGCGCGAGCGAGTAAGAACGGGAACTGTCATCGCGGTTGAACAATCCTACAACATAATCGCCGTTTGACATCTGTCCATACCATACCTCATTGTTCTTGTCGCCAAGCTTGTCGCTCAACGGACGACCGACAAACCTGTCCTTATTGAGTTCAAGGAGTTCGGTATTGGTATAGAACTTGACATTATCACCGATTGTATTGTACTGGTCGGCAACTGTCACGGGACCGCCCGCCATAAGCTGAAGCGACACTACTGTCTCGCGCTCGGCGTCGGTCTCAAATGTGTTCAGGCGGATAAAATCACCGTCAAGAATCACCTTTTCACGACCGGAGATATGTGACCAGTAAGCAAAGCCGTCAAACATGTTCATGCAGTTGGGCCAGGTGGTGTATGACTTTCCCTTGTCCTGCGCAGAACAATGCCACCATCCTCCACCGGCAGTATCACACACGATTCTCACCATGTTGCCGTATTTTGCCTCGACTTCGGCATCATTGTAAAGATGCGGCATCACAAGAGAAGTGAATATACCGTACTTTTTTGCCGACTCTGCTATATAAGAAAGCGCCCTTGCGTAAGATTCTCTCCCATATCCGTGACCTACGATACCGATATTGCGGTCTTTACCATCTTCATACCATGAAAGGAAGTCCATGCGTATGTAATCTATACCGAGGTCATGATAATGCTTGAAAAAGCCGTCGATAAACTCCTTGGTACCGGGATTCTCGGCGACAGCCCAGTTAAACCACATGTTTTCAGCGGTAGGATTCATGATGTTACCGCTATGGTCGTAATACAGCTGACCGAAAGTATAGTCGGTACCCTCGATTTTTGTCTCGTTCGGACCATGAATCCACAGAGGGTTGTCATACACGCCCACCTTCAATCCTTTCGCCTTGCACTTTGCGACAAGATCCTTAAGCGACATAGATCCGTAATGGGTCATATAGCCCGTGGCATCGTTGGCAAGCATGGGAATAAAACCGTCGGTACACACCATGTCGTAGCCGTAAGGCTTCAGGTCGGTCGCCACCCAGTCGATTATCTTATCCCATTCCTCGGGAGTGATATCCATATCCTCGTTTGCCACACCGTTCAGGTTTTGCTCGTAGCAATATTCATACACGCTCCAGTACAAAGGAGCCTTGTAGGAATGTATGCCTTCAACCACCGGCAACTCCGGAAGCTCAAACTTAGGGGGATAACGCATCTCTATCTCATCGCTACATGAGCCTAAAAGCATAGAGGCTGTCAAAGCAACTGATAATATTGTCATTTTATTCATTTTATCGAGATATTAGTCGAGACATTCAGCCTCGATGGTCCATTTTTTAAGGTTGAAAGTAATACGGTAACGACCCGCACTGGTAATTTTCCATTTAGGGTCGGAAGAATCCTTGTCATACACAAACTCCGGTGATGCAACGCCGTTTGCGTCAATGACACATCCGGCGGAAAGCGGATGCAAGAACGGGCAGGAGAATGTGCCGTCGGGCTGCAGGCAGGCTTTCATCTCACCGGTATTGAGATTTCCTTCCCATGTAAATACGTATGGATCGGATGCATCGGGAGTAAGTGCAGTAAGATTATCCATGCTCCAGCCGCCGGGAGTTGCATCGCCAATCATGTAGAGGGTCTCGGTCTCAAGCGGGGCTTTCTCATCATCGCCAGGAGTATCACCGCCCGGATTTTCCGACAGTGACTTTACTGAAATCGTCCAGTTCTCGAGGTCAAATGTAATACTGTATCTTCCTGCCTCGGTCACTTTCCACTGGTCGTCGGGGGAAGTGGTATATACGAAATCGGGGGAAGCTACGCCACGCGACGATCTCTCGCATCCAGCCGATGCAGGGCGCAGGAAGGGGCAGGAGAATGTGCCGTCAGGTTCAAGACACGCCTTCATGTTGCCCTCGACAAGCTCGCCTTCCCAAGAGAAGATATAGCGGTTGTCGGGTGACACGGTGAAAGCCGTGGCATCATCCATGCTCCAGCCGCCGGGAGTGGCGTCACCTATCATATAAAGCGTAGGTGTTTCGATAGGATTTTTCTCGTTGACAATCTCTTCCTTAAAGACAGCCTCGATAGTGTAGTGTTCAAGGTCAAAAGTCAGGTGATAGATACCTGCGTCGGCGACATGCCATTTGTAATCGGGAGCGGCGCAATACATGAAATCAGCACTCTCGACACCGTTCTTACCTATTACACAACCCTCGGCGAGCGGGCGTACAAACGCTACATCCCAGCTGCCCGAAGCGGTGCAAGCCTTGAAATCGCCTGCAGTCAGCGCGCCTTCCCATTCATATATGTAATCAGATTTCTTATCAAGGGCGACCGGCGCATCAATGTTCCAGCCTGCCGGTGTGGCATCGCCGACAATATAAAGGGCTTCAGCAAGAATAGGCTCAATCACAGGCGCGTCCTGTCCGCGCAGATAACTGCTGCTCATGGTCCAGTCGCGGAGATTGAACGTGAGATGGTAGACTCCTGCCTCGCTCACGCGCCATTTCTCGT
>OIEM01001085.1_pt1 | contig 12111 bp, 10 predicted proteins | sample 1581761 | NCBI WGS metagenome assembly OIEM01 (sample SAMN01760978, study PRJEB22395) | human gut metagenome | reverse complement strand
CCAACGGCAGAAACGGTCAGGCTGTGGCTCTCAACAACAAGGTTGAGGGCTGCAAGCCGAAGGACATGATCGGCATTCCGTGGATGCTGGCTTTTGCCCTCCGTGATACCGGCTGGTATCTGCGCAACGACATCATCTGGATGAAGGATAACCCCATGCCGGAGAGCGTCAAAGACCGCTGCGCCCGCTGCTACGAGCATATTTTCCTGTTCTCAAAGTCCAAGAAGTATTTCTTCGACTACAAGGCGATTTCCGAGCCGATTGCCCCTGCAACGGCGGAACGCCTCAAGCGCGGCATGAAAGGCGGCAACAAGTACGGTAAGCCTGTTCCCGGTCAGCCTCAGCCTCAGTCCATCAACCGCCCCCGTGAGCATGGCGAGATCAAGGATTGTGACATCAATCCGCTCCGCAACAAGCGCGATGTCTGGAAGATCAACACTGTTCCCTTCAAGGGCGGTCACTACGCAGCCTACCCTCCGAAGCTGGTTGAGACCTGTCTTCTCGCCGGTTGTCCCGAAGGCGGTATTGTGCTTGACCCCTTTATGGGAAGCGGCACAACCGGCATGGTTGCCGCGCAGATGGGGCGTCATTTCGTGGGCATAGAGCTGAACCCTGAATACACCGAGCTTGCCTACAAGCGGATTGGAGGTGAAATCTGATGCCCAAGGAACCCGAACTCAAAGCCCGCGATAAGGTTGTCCTGCGGATGACGCGAGAAGGCGCAGTTGAGGAAAACCTGACGGCTGGCTCCGAGCGGCGTGTGTCAAAACGGCTGGACGATGCGGAGCTGGTCAAGCCCGCTGAGACAGCCGCGCCTTCCGAAGCTCTTTCCCCAGAGGAACAGAAAAAGGTGCAGATGCGCCGTCAGCAGCGTCAGTTTCAGACGGAACACGCCGAGGATAACGACACACAGCCGCCCTCGGAAACGTCCGTCACAGAAGAGAAAAGGGCAGAAAATCCACCCCAGAATGTACCTGAACCGCTGCCCTCGGAAACGCCGTTCAAGCCCCCTGTTTTGGAGCAGCACGGCGTTTCTTCGCATACCGGCACGCTGATTGCCGAAACGGTTGTCACCCACAAGCTGCGCAAGACCTCTGCGGTTGAAGCCGTTGATGCAGATGCCGTTCTCACTCAAGCGGCGGAGACTGCCTCTGCAAAGCCGCTCTCGGACGATGCCGTCCCGCCCACGAAGCGGATGCAGAAGCTCGAAAGGAAGTCTGAGAAGGCACATGAGCGTCTGGATGCTGCCCGTGAAAAGCTACCCACGCACAAGGTTCTCAAGAAAGAGCGTGTCTTTGATGAAGAGACCGGAAAGGGCAAAACCCGCCTTCATTTTGAGGATGAGCTGAAAAAGCCCAAGAGCAAAGGCAAGCTGCAATTTGAGGCAGATAAAACCGTCCGCAAGGTCGGTGACACCCTTGCTTCCGGCATTCACGGCAAAATCCATGAGGTCGAGCAGGAAAACTCGGCGGTTGAGGCGGCGCATAAAACAGAGATTGCCGCTGAGACCGCTGCGAGGCATTTCCGTCATCATCGGGAAAGCAGCGTCAACAAGCCTTATGAGAAGGTCTCCAAGCTGGAACATAAGGCGGATGTCGCTGATGCGAAGCTCCAATATGAGAGAAATCAGCAGGAGCATCCTGAGATGAAGAAGCAGAGCATGAACAAGCACTACCAGAAGCAGAGCATCAAGAAGGAATATGCCGCCGCTCGAAATGCCGGTTCGCAGACTGCCGGGACTGCCACGAAGAATACCGGCAAGAAGCTCGGCGAAAAGGTGTCCGACAAGCTCAAGGAGTTCTTCGAGAAGAATAAGAAGGTCTTCATCTGGATCGGCGTCGGAATTGCCCTTCTCGTTTTGCTCGGTGCCGGAATCAGCTCGTGTTCGATGCTTACTTCTACCGGCTCGACGGTAATCGCTTCCTCTTATCTTAGTGAGGATGACGCGATGCTTGGCGCGGAGGCGCAGTATTGCCGGATGGAGCAAGAGCTGCAAAGCTATCTGGATAACTATGAAGGCACTCATGACTATGACGAATATCACTTCGATCTGGATGATATTGAGCATGACCCCTATGTGCTGATCTCCATTCTCTCGGCTCTCCATGAGGGCGAGTTCACGCTGGATGAGGTGCAGGGTACGCTCCAAATGCTGTTTGAAAAGCAGTATATCCTCACAGAAGAGGTCATCGTCGAAACCAGATACCGCACGGAGACCGACACATGGACGGATGCAGACGGCAATACGCACACGGAAACCTACCGCGTCCCGTATGACTACTACATCTGCAACGTGAAGCTCGAAAACTTCAATCTCTCCCACGTCCCGGTCTACATCATGTCTCAGGAACAGCTCTCCATGTACGCAACGTATATGTCGGTGCTGGGCAACCGCGAGGATCTGTTCGGTGACTCTCCCTATGTGGACAAGTACATCACCAATCCTCCCGCCGACTACGATGTCAACCCGGAATACCTGAACGACGAGAAGTTTGCGACACTGATCACCGAGGCGGAAAAGTATCTCGGCTATCCGTATGTGTGGGGCGGCTCCAATCCCGACACGTCCTTCGACTGCTCCGGCTTCGTCAGCTACGTTCTCACAAACAGCGGACTTGTGAATACCGGGCGGTTGGGCGCACAGGGGATTTACAACGTCTGTGCGCCGGTATCAAAGGCGAATGCACAGCCCGGTGATCTCATCTTTTTCGTCGGAACGTATGACACCCCCGGCGTGTCTCACGTCGGCATCTACGTTGGTGATGGGGTCATGATCCACTGCGGCGACCCCATTCAGTACACATCCATCAATTCTTCCTACTGGCAGCAGCATTTCTACGCCTTCGGAAGACCCGCCTATTAAAAGAAAGGAGTTTTGCATGAATCCCAAGTATCAGAAAGTCCTCTCCGACATTGAGAAGGCTGAAAAGAAGAAGTCCGAAATCGAAGGTCAGCTCAAGGAGCTGTACGACAAGAAGACAGAGCTGGAAAACCTTGAAATCATCAATACCGTGCGCTCTATGGTGATGGACAAGGATCAGATCATGGCGTTCCTGTCTTCCATGAAGGGCGGCACCAAGCCCGCTGAAAATACGGAGGTAATCGACAATGCGTAAGAAGTTTCGTTTTCTGACCATCCTTGCAGTCTGCGTCATGGTGCTGTCCTGCTTCTCGGTGACGGCGTTTGCCTACGCCGATGATACCGAGCAGAACCTTCCCGTTACGGAGGCAACTCAGCCCGAACAGCAGCCCGCAGTCACTCCCACGCCGGAAAAGCCGAAGGGTGAGCCGATTGACGATGAGGGCAACGCCTACACCCGCGACTTGCTCTATGACAAGGCAACCAACAAGCAGTTCATCACTGTCCAGACGAAGAACGGCAACACCTTCTTCATTGTCATCGACTACGATGCGCCCATCAACGAGGATGAGGAACAGTATCAGACGTACTTCCTGAACATGGTCGATGAGAGCGATCTGCTTGCGCTGCTGGATGAAGACACTGCGGCTGCTCTGACCACCTGTAACTGCAAGGAAAAATGCGTTGCCGGTCAAGTCAACACCGACTGCCCGGTCTGCAAGACCAACATGAGCGAATGCACCGGCACAGCCCCCGTTACGCCTGAGCCGGACAAGGATGCGGAAACCGATGCCCCCGCCCCTAAGCCCGAAAAGAAATCCAACATCGGCATGATCCTCGTCATCTTTGCCCTTGCCGGTGCTGCGGGTGCAGCCTATTACTACATCAAGTTCGTCAAGGGCAGAAAGCCCAAGGATGAAGATATGGACTTCTTTGATGATGAAGGCTACGAGGAAGAGCCGTACATCAACGAGGATGAAGAGCCGCAGATTGCGGAGGATGCTGAAACGGATGGTGATGAAGATTGATCTTAGTCATTGCTGAAAAGCCCAGCGTTGCCCAGTCCATCGCAAAGGTGCTGGGCGCGACATCCCGCAAGGACGGCTACATGGAGGGCGGCAATTACATCGTTTCGTGGTGCTTCGGTCATCTGGTGGAGCTGGCAGACGCCAGCTCCTACGATGAGCGGTATGCCAAGTGGCGGTATGACGATCTGCCCATTGTTCCGGAAAGCTGGATGTTTGAGGTCACGAAGGACAAAGCACAGCAGTTCAAGGTGCTGTCCGCTCTCATGAAGGACAAGCGCGTCACCGAGCTGATCTGCGCAACCGATGCAGGACGCGAGGGTGAGCTGATCTTTCGGCTGGTCTACAACAAAGCCGGATGCACCAAGCCCTTCAAGCGTCTGTGGATCAGCTCGTTGGAGGACTCCGCCATCCGCGAAGGCTTCAATCATCTCCGGGACGGCAAGGAATATGACCGTCTCTATGAAGCGGCACTCAGCCGCTCGAAGGCGGACTGGATTGTCGGCATCAACGGCACCCGCCTTTTCACCACGCTCTATCACAAGAAGCTGGTGGTCGGGCGCGTCCAGACGCCGACCCTTGCAATGCTGGTGGAGCGTGACGGGAAAATCTCCACGTTCCAGAAGGAGAAGTATTTCAACGTCCATGTCGGCAAGGGCGATCTGACCGCCGATCTGGAAAAGGTCAAAACCGAAGAGGAAGCAAAAAGAATTGTGGCGGCTTGCGAGAAAAAGCAAGCCGTCGTTTCTTCTCTCAAGCGGGAGACGAAAACCGTCAATCCTCCGAAGCTCTATGATCTGACTACCTTGCAGCGCGAAGCTAACCGCTACTGCGGCTTCACCGCCCAGCAGACGCTCGATCTCGTACAAACACTCTACGAAAAGAAGCTCCTGACCTATCCGCGCACGGACAGCCAGTTCATCACGGATGATATGGAGGACACCGCTCGTCAGGTCATCGCCATTGTATGCCGCCAGCTTCCGCTTTTCTCCGGCGTTTCGGTCACTCCGGACATTGCCCGCGTAACCGACAACAGCAAGGTCACGGATCACCACGCCATTCTCCCGACCGTTCAGCTTGAAAAGCAGGATGTTTCCGCGCTGCCGCAGTCGGAGCAGAAAATCCTCAATCTTGTCGGGATGCGCCTTCTGTGTGCGACCGGCGAGAAGCACACCTACGCAGAAACGCAGATCTCGCTCTCCTGCGAGGGCTACGAGTTCAAAACCAAGGGGAAGACCGTCGTTCAAAACGGATGGAAAGCCATCGAAGAGCTGTTCAAGGCTTCCCTCAAGACGAAGGAAAAGGACGATCCCATGAAGTCCCTGCCCGAAGTCCACGAGGGTGATGTTCTGGATAGTGTGTCCGCCAGCGTCACCGAACACTTTACGACACCCCCGAAGCAGTACACGGAAGACACGCTCCTGTCTGCGATGGAGACTGCCGGAAACGATCAGTTTGACGATGACACCGAGAAGAAAGGTCTTGGAACACCCGCGACCCGTGCCGGTATCATTGAAAAGCTGGTGAAGTCCGGCTTTGCAGAGCGCAAAGGCAAATCCCTCATTCCCACAAAGGACGGCTGCAACCTCGTCTGTGTTCTGCCGGAACAGATCACGTCTCCCGCAATGACTGCGGAATGGGAAAACACGCTCATGGAGATTGAGCGCGGCAATGCGGATGCAGACGCCTTCCTCAGCGGCATTGTCCGGATGACCGGCGATCTCGTGAAAGCCTATCCGTTCCTCTCCGATGCCGAAGCCCAGCGTTTCGGCACGGGCAAGGAGGAAATCGGCAAATGTCCTCGTTGTGGATCTCCGGTCTATGTCGGCAAGGGCAACTTCTACTGCTCGAACAAGGACTGCTCCTTCTGCCTGTGGGAAGACAACAAGTTCTTTTCCAGCAAGAAAAAGAAGCTGACCAAGAAGATTGCAAAGGAGCTGCTGGACAAGGGCTGGTGCCGAGTGACCGGGCTTTACACACCGAAGAAGCCTCAGCTCTACGATGCGGTCATTCGTCTGGATGACAGCGGCGGCAAATACGTCAGCTTCAAGATGGAGTTTGATCGATGACCCGCCCAAAGTATGTTGCTTCATGCAGCGGAGGCAAAGACAGCGTAGCGACGCTCCTGCTGGCTGCACAGCACAATGAGCCGCTTGACGAGGCGGTTTTCAGTGAGGTCATGTTCGACAAAGACACAAGCGGCGAAGTCCCGGAACACCGGGACTTCATTTATGACCGGCTCAAGCCCTTCTGCGAAAAGGAGCTGGGCATCAAGTTCACCATTCTCCACGCGGACAAGACCTACGATGAGGTGTTCCATCATGTCATCACCCGCGGACCGCACAAGGGCGAGGTTCGCGGCTTTGCATGGGCTGGTATGTGTGCAGTCAATCGTGACTGCAAAATCCCGCCAGTCCGCAAGTACAATGCCGCACTCTCGCCGGACACTGTGAGCTATGTCGGCATCGCGGAGGATGAGCCAAAACGCCTTGCTCGTCTGGATGGAATAACGAAGGTCAGTCTGCTTGCCAAATACGGTATGACCGAGGCGGACGCCTACAAGCTCTGTCAGGAACACGGGCTGCTTTCCCCAATCTACGCTCACTGCCGAAGAAACGGCTGCTGGTTCTGTCCCAACGCCAGTGACTCGGAGCTGCTGCACATGGTCACAAAGCACCCGGATATGTTTGACCGGCTGATTGAATGGGAGAACGAGGATAACATCTTCCATCGTCGGATGACGCGCAGAGAAACCCCGTCTGAGGTAAAGGCTCGTTTACTGAGCAAATCCCAGACGGGGTTTTCTTCGCCCAAAAGCAAATAAGAAATGGAGGTTTGAGATGGCTGAAAACAAAAATGCACAGCAAGTCCGCGAAATCACGGACAAGCTGGAACAGGGCATCAAGGAGCTTTTTGAATCCGAGCGGTTCAAGGAATATCTCCGCACGATGTCCAAGTTCTACAACTATTCCTTCAACAACACGCTGCTCATTGCGATGCAGAAGCCGGAGGCAACCTATGTTGCCGGTTATACCTCGTGGCAGCGCAACTTTGACCGTCAGGTCATGAAGGGCGAAAAGGGCATCAAGATTCTTGCACCCGCGCCGTACAAGGCGCAGGAAGAGCGTGAGAAGATTGATCCTTTGACGCAGAAGCCGGTGATCGGCGTAGATGGGAAGGCTGTCACGGAGACGGTTGAGGTTCTGCGCCCTGCCTTCAAGGTGGTAAGTGTCTTTGATGTCTCCCAGACGGACGGCAAGGAGCTTCCGGACATCATTGTCGATGAGCTGAAAGGCACCGTCGAGAACTACGAGGCGTTCTTCGATGCACTCAAGCAGGAATCTCCCGTCCCTATTTCCTTTGAGGACATTCCGGGCGGTGCAAAGGGATTCTTCTCGCCGGTTGAAAGCCGCATTGCCATTCAGGAGGGCATGAGCGAAATCCAGACGGTCAAGACCGCCATTCACGAGATCGCCCACGCAAAGCTCCACGCCGTCAAGCCGGATGAGAAATCCGCGCCAGAAGATAAGAAGGATCGGCACACCAAGGAGGTTGAAGCGGAAAGCGTTGCCTACACGGTCTGCCAGCGTTACGGCATTGAAACCTCGGACTACTCCTTCGGTTACATCGCCGGTTGGTCATCCGGCAAGGAAACCAAGGAACTGAAAAGCTCTCTGGACACCATCCGCAAGACGGCGGCTGAGATGATCGAGGGCATTGACGCCAAGCTCAAGGTGCTGCTGGCAGAAAAAGCACAGTCCGCAGAGAAGGAAGCCGAAGCGCCCGCAGAACCGATGCCGGAAGTCCCCATTTACCACGAGACGGCGAATTACGCCTATGAAGCCGGTGAGCTGGAGTCATATCGTGCTTCTCTCGCCGCAAACGTGGAATGCCGCCGTGCGATTGAAGCGGCGATCAGCTCCAACTACGGAGATAACCGCTTGAATGCGGAAGCTGCCGTGAAAAGCGTCCTTGAGCAGTTCTCTCCGGAGCGCGTCCGGTATGTCCTCGCAAACACCATTCAGCAGAAAGACTTTGACGGGCGCATTCCCCAGCCCCTCAAGGAATGGGCGAAGAACGTTGAGGTCTGCCCGGAGAATGCCTCTCGCTTCCTTGTGGATAAACCCAATCCCGGACTGACGGCGCTTTTCGTGGATGCGTTCCGTCAGCAGACCGAACCCCAGAAGGAAGTCACTTCTGAGAAAACAGAGGAAAGAGACCCGGAGGTCGTTGCATGGGAGAACGATGAGATTACCTCTATTGAGGTAAAAACCGTGGAGGTCAAGTCTCCCTTTGCTCCCTTGCCGGAGGAAGCGGCAAAAGCACCGAAGGGACACCGCCTGACTGCCGAAGAGAAGGAAATCAAAGCCGCCGTCATGGACACGCTCAAGGGGCAGATTGCCTATCACAATGACGGGATGCGGGCTTCCTACCGCGCCTCTAACCACTCCTTCAATCTGCTGGCACGGAACGGCGTCAAAATTGAGGGCAACACGGTCACGCAGAACGGTGAGCCGCTGTTCAAAATCCATCGCCGTCATGCGGCGCGGAAAACGCAGGGCTGTTACCGTGAGCTGATGCCGACGCTGGAATACGTCAAGCAGGAGCAGAAGCAGGAAAAGCCCTCTATCCGCGATCAGCTCAAAGCTGCCGCAAAACAGCAGCCGGAGAAGAAGTCCCCGGTCAAATCCAAAACGCACGACATGGAGTTGTGAGAAAGGAGACGCATGAAGAAATACACAGACGTTGACATCGTTGCGGAGCTGCAGAAGCTCGTGGACAGTCATGTAGACAGCTACAAGGAAGACTTCGACATCGACAAGCGCATCATCCGCCGCGCTGCCGAAAGCCGGAATCCCGAAGACAAAACGCTGATGTGGTTCTGCCGTCCGCATGGAACGCACTGCCTCAATGAAAATCAGGTCTTTATTCAGGGAACGCGAGATCACAACACCTTCCGCTTTTACGCGGAACAGACCTACGACGAGTGCGTTGCCCGCGTCATTGTCCCGAAAGCTGTTAAGCGCGGCAAGGTCTTCGGAGATGTCTTTGAGGTCAATTACCGGGAACAGGCGGCAAATGTAGCGCAGAACTCGGTTGCGCCGGATCATGACCGGCTGACCTTTGCAGACGGCTATGTGCTGGACGCACCCTGCCGCAGCAGCTTCGATGCTGCAATGGCTCTGGTCGGTGAGCATGGCGGCGTCAAAACCCACCGGACACTCCCGAAGGACGCGGATGCTCTGGTGGAAGTGCTGTCCAAGCAGAAAACCCGCCGTGACAGACTGCCGGAGGCAGATAGGACAGAGGTGCTTTCGCCGCTCCCCGTCGCAGAACTCCGCAAATATGAGGCAGTTAAAAAGGCTCATCCGGATGCGCTGGTCTGCTTTGCCCAGAACGGCTATTTTGAGCTGTACGGCAAGGACGCAAAGAAAGCCGCGCCGCTTCTCGGCACAAAGCTCCTTGAAAAGAAGGTGCGCGGCAAGCCTTCCGTGCCGGTTACTGGTTTCCGTGAAAGCGCATGGGTAGCCGGTTCTCATAAGCTCTGGAAGTCTGGCATGGATGTCTTTCTCAGCAAGGTCGGCGAGACCTTCAAGGAACTCAAAGCCGCAGATTACATTCCTGTCGGTGCGACGCTGAATGTGGACGGCATCAGGTGCAGAATCGACGCGGTTGATTTTGCCGCCGATGAAGTCCGGCTGACCAATATTGAGGACAAGAGCAGACCGATCCGCTTTTCTGAGAGCATCCAGTATGTCCGCTCGTATGTGGAGGATGCCGGAACTGCCATCTACGACACCATCCCAAAGAAGCCCGCTGCCCGTGAATCCATCCGTGACAAACTGAAATCCGCACAGAAGGCACAGCCGACCCACACACCGAAGCCGCAGAAAAACAAAGGAAAGGATATGGAACTCTGATATGAAGAATTTTACCGTGGAAGAAACCAACCTGATGTGCTGCTTCAATACGTCCAGTCGGAAGCGGCTGATCGACGATATGAAGGGCGTCACCCTGAACGACATGGACGGCGAGATCGCAGAGCTGATGTATAAGACTATCCGGAAGCTCGAAGCCATGACGGACACGGAGTTTGAGGAACTGTATATCATGCCGGACGGCATGGTGGATGACTGAAAGGAGGATGCCTATGCCCGTATTAGACGGTGATTTTGAAGCCTTCGTCACGAACCTTGGCAAGTACAACGAGGGTATGCTGGTCGGTGAGTGGGTGAAGCTGCCCACCACCGAAGAAGAGATGCAGAAAGTCTTTGAGCGCATCGGGATCGGCAAGCAGGATGAGTTCGGTCAGCCCTATGAAGAGTGGTTTATCACCGACTACGAATGCCCGATCTACGGCGTCCAGAAGATGCTTGGCGAGTACGAGAGCCTTGATAAGCTCAACTACCTTGCCTCCTTGATTGACGAGCTTTCCCTGAGCGATCAGGAAAAGCTCGTTGCCATTATGGAAGCCGGTTGCGATGAGGTCAGCGACATCGACGATCTCATCAACCTGACGTTCAATCTGGACTGCTACGACATCATGCCCGGTATCAACGACGAATCCGACCTCGGCTACTATTACGCCCACGAAGCCGGTATTTACTCCGAAAAGGATCTCGGTCCTCTGGCAAATTACATCGACTATGAACGCTATGGGCGCGACATTGCGATGGATGAGCAGGGACGCTTCACCGATGAGGGCTATGTCCGTGTCGCAAGCGAGAGGTGGGACAGACAGTTTGACGGTGAGCTTGATGATATTCCCGACGAATACCGGATCACCGGCTCAGGGGAAGCCGCCGAGCGTGACAGCACCATCGCCGTTCTCATTGTTGAGCCGGGAAAGGAGCCTTATGTGAAGGAGATTGACTCCGGTCTGGAGTCCTTGCAGCATGAGGTCGGCGGCTGCATCGAGGCGATTTACCCCTACGAAGACCCGGTTGCCTTAGTCTGCAACGAGGAAGGCAAGCTGGAAGGTCTGCCCCTGAACCGCGCTCTGCGTGATGAGGACGGTGACATCTACGACGTTGTTGCCGGAACATTCTTGGTAGTTGGCTTGACGGATGACAGCTTCGGCTCTCTGACCGTAGAGCAGATGCAGAAGTTCTCCGACCTCTTCAAAGTTCCGGAGCAGTTTGTTAAGTTGGGCGATAAGATTGTTGCGATCCCCATGATCTCGAAGGAGCAGCAGAAGCAGGAAGCTACCGAGCAGAAGGACTTTGAGATGAATGCCGACACCTCCGGTCTGACGGTTGCCGGTCACATCGGGACGTGGCACACCATTGACCAGCACGAAGTCGGCGGTCACAGCTTTTATCTGATGGAGCATGACACCTACGGCGATGAAGCTGCTTGCATCATCGTCGATGAGCGCGGCAAGCTCGTCCTTGATGATGTCTACAACGGCTTTGACGATGACACACTCCGCCTTCTTGACCTTGAAGTCAAGGAAGTGCCGGAAATGCCCGATCCCGCGCTCTCCGTTCAGGATATGAAGGACTACGGCTACGCATGGGCTGGTGTTCTTCCCGCTGGTCAGGAGGCGGCTGAGAAGGCTTTGGAGAAGGGCTGCGAGGTTTACCGTCTCTATTCCGATAACACCGAGGGCTTGTGCGTAGATGCAAAAGAGATTGCCGATCATGCGGCAAAGGGCGGAATGCTCGGTATCAGCAAGGAAAGCTGGATGGCGGCTCTTGAGAAGGAAAACTACCTCAAGGCAGCGGAGATGTCGATGGAGGATGACTACGGCATGATTGACGGAATCATCAACAACGGTCCGAAGGAGGGCAAGACCGCAGAGGTCAAAGCCCCCGAAAGGGGCGAAAAGTCCTCCATCATGGACAGGCTCAAGTCCGCAAAGGCTGAAAAGCAGAAGGACTGCTGCCCTCCCAAAAAGCACAAAGGAGAGATTGAACTGTGAGCAGAAGTCAGAAGTGGCGGCAGGAGTGGTCGTTCTTCATCGGGGACAGCGGACGCCGGAAGTATAACCGCTTCTGCGTCCGCTGCGTCCATAGCTGCAAGCAGAGCTTCCGTGCGGATCTCATCGCCTGTCCGCACTTCTCCCGCAAGGCATCGAGGTGTAGACAGTTAGGGGTCGAAAAAGCCTGTGATAGCAAGCCCCAGAGCGACGCAAATTGACCAACCTAAGTGATTGTATTCCCTGCGCAGTTTCTTCTTTAGCGCGGAAATAAGTGTCGATTTCGGCACTTGTTTGAATGCCCG
>OIEM01001078.1_pt1 | contig 12162 bp, 11 predicted proteins | sample 1581761 | NCBI WGS metagenome assembly OIEM01 (sample SAMN01760978, study PRJEB22395) | human gut metagenome | reverse complement strand
GCTCGAACCTATGACCCTCTGCTTGTAAGGCAGATGCTCTCCCAGCTGAGCTAAGCGACCATGTCTTTCGACAAGACTTAGTATACTATGTTTTTAATACATTGTCAATACCTTTTTTAAATTTTTTCAATATTTTTTCATTTTTTCTATTTTTAGTTAATTGTTGTGCTCGTTTTTCCTGTTCCTACAACATTTTCTTGTAAAGATCTCCATGTATTGCATCCTATTATTCCATCAACCGCCAACCCTCTTGATGCCTGATAACTTCTTACTGCATTATATGTTTGCGCACCAAATACTCCATCTAATCCACCAGTTTTATATCCTAATGTATTTAAATCATCTTGTGCTATACACACATAATTTCCTCTCGAACCTTGTCTGATAAGAGGAAATCCGCCACTACTGCATGCAGGCGTTCCATATCTTCTATCAAAATGAACCCATGTTGGTGATAGTGATGCAGGTTCTACATAAGTCCATACTCCAGAATTCTGTGCACTTCTTCTTAAGACTGTTCTTTGCGAATTGGTTAATGTCTGGCCAACATCAAATGCAGTTCCTGCATAATGTTGACTTTGATTTCCATGTCCACCTTCCCATGGTCTTTTAAATGCAAAACCTACATAAATTGGTGCACCATAAATATATCTTTGACTATTCCAAGCTTGCATAGTCCTTTTATCTGTCCACAATATATTACTATTACTTGACCCTCTAAATTCTCTAACTTTTAATGTTGAATTTGTATTATATGGCATTGCCGAACTTTCACTTCTTATAAATGATTCCATTTTATTAGTATCTTGATTAAAAACTAATATTTTTGCCATAAAAAATCCCCCCTCATAATATATATATATATATTATGAAAAAGGGGATTTTTTGTTATATTTTTTCTTTACATCTTACAATAACTCTTTGCTCATTACTATCATCTGTACAAGTAATCAATGTAACTTCTTTTCTTCCATTTGTTTTCTGTGTTGTATCACTTACATCATCTTCTACTACAGTATGAATATCATAAACTTCATATTGTATTGTTCTTTTACTCAAATCTTGAATTTCTACAATATCTCCAACTTCTAAATCCGGAACATCACTAAAAAATACTCCTTTTCTTCTATAATTATGTGCAATTATACATAGATTCCCCACTTCATTTGGACTTCCTCCATGAAATTTACAAGGAGCAACTTTCATTAGCGCATCTGTAGTTTTAGATAATATCGGATATGTCAAATTAATTTTAGGAATATTTATTATACCTATGCTCTCATATTTTTTCCCATTTGGTGCTGTATATGTTGATGTTGCAGTCGCTAGTTTTATATTAGAACTTGCTGTTTCTTCTATATTGTCATTAGGAATATTTGAAGCCTCTTGAGTTATTTTTACGACTAGAGCATTTTCATATGTGCTAATCGTTGTCTCATCCTTATTATTTAAATATGACAATATATCACCAGAGATACTTTCTTCTTTGTTTTTATCATACTCTGCATAAATACACATTGAAATTAGCGTTATCATTAAAAAGAGAGATATGATAAACATTATTTTATAAATCAATTTTTTTCTTTTCAATTCAGGAGTTACATATAACTTCTCTGTTACTAAAATTTGGTTCACCAATATCCCTCCATTCTTTATTTATCTAATTCTTCTATTATTATATTGTCAATTAAACCATTTATTTCTTTATAATTTATTGTTACTTTATATTTCTTTTTATCTTTAATTTTGTCTGAAACATTTTGAGATTCTTGCTCATTGCTTTTGCCTTTTTCAATATTTAATTTAAAATTATATTTTATATCTTCATCTCTAATAACTCCAGATGCATTTTCTGGATTTATCGGAGTTATTTCAGCATTTCCAAGATTATCTTTTACTATATTTAATAGTACTTTTACATTGCTTGCAGATACTTGATCTCCTGCATAAAATTCAAATTTTGAATTGAATTTATTAATTTCTACTTGTGGCATTTCATAATCTGGAACATCTGGAGCTGTACTTTTCTTTAACTGCAATGCTTCAAGTAATAATTCTGTTCTAAGTTCTGCTTTTTCAGGAACTTTTTTCTTTAAATCCTCAACAATTGTTTTTCTTCTTTCAGAACTAAGATCATTTAATACAATATAATTTCTTTCTGCTAGTGTTTGTTTCTTTTCAAAGTCACTTTCAAATTTTATCTCATCATTTATTGAAACACCTATACTTAATATTCCTTTTTTATAACTTACTCCTGATTCTATTGTAGTAGAAGTAGAGTCCTTCTGCAAATTGCTTGTAATTGCAATTGTAGCATTTTCATCATCTTCATTATTTAAATCTGTTAGTTTTATTTCATTTTCTTCATTATCATTTAAATTTTTTCTTGTAATCCCAATAGCATATTGATTTATATTTTCATCTTGCATTAATGAAACCTGTATATTTGATTTTATAGTTCCATTTGTCTCTGTATTTTCAATTATTGCCTTGTTACTTCCTAATTCTACAACAGTTCTTATAGTTTTTTTACTATTTTCATATACTGTTATTTTTAAAGTTGGAATCTCGTATTCTTCATTAATTTTTCTTATTTGTTCATCTATTTGTGCATTTATATCTTCTTCATCTACAAAGCTAGAAAATTTATCTAAAAGTGTTGTGTCTGATTTTGCAGTATTCAAAATCTGTATCAACATATTTTCTACTTGTTGACTACTTAATGAAACAGTATATGCATTTGTTTTAGTTGTAGTATTGTTATATGTTATCATTGCTTTTTTCTGTTTTGAAAATGTTCCCTTAGCTATTGAATCTGTTAATATCTTCATATATTTGTTTTTTAAATCTTCTGCATTTTGTGTAGAAATTACTTCTTCACTTGCACTTTGTGTACCATCAATAATATTCATTATTGTGTTTAAATATATACTATCAATTCCAATATCTTTAGCTGTTTCTTCAAGATTTTGATCATTTTTCACTCCTATAAATTGTTTTGCAACATCTGAAAATCTTACTCCATATACATCTTTTTCTTTTATTATTTCAGATTCTAAATACTCCTCTTCAGCAAAAATTATTTGTCCATCAGCATAATAATAGTTTTCATCATTATCTTTTTGAACATTTAATTTTGCTTTTAAATTATTAAATGGATTTGAAATCTCTCCACCTTCAGAATATGTAACTGTTAATTCTGAATTTTCTTCATATTTATCTTCATCTTTCAAATTTTTATATGTATTTAAAACTTTAGAATCACTTAACTTATTATATATTTCAATATTTTGATTTATATACTTAGCAAACAATTCATTACTCATTCTTAAAATATCTGTTTTAAAAAACAAATATCCAAATACTGTACCAGCTACAGCTAATACTGCTACTATAATTATTACAATTACTAATATTTTTTTACCTTTCATTAATTACTCCTCACTTTGCTCTTTAAGCAATTACTTTTTTGAAATTCTTTGTTTTACTGCTTCATACACTATAATTCCTGTTGAAACTGAAGCATTTAATGATTGAATTTTTCCACTCATAGGAATTTTTACATTAAAATCACAATTTTTCTTTACTTTATCACTTATTCCTTTTCCTTCATTTCCTATAACAATTCCTAATGGTCCTGTTAAGTCTTGATTATAATAATATTTTTCTGCACTTACATCAGTGCCACAAATCCATAATCCTGCTTGTTTTAATTCTTCTATTGCATCAGATATATTGGTTACTCTAGCTATTTTCATGTGTTCAACAGCTCCTGCTGAGGCTTTGTTTACAGTGCTATTTACTGATGCAGCTCTTCTTTTTGGTATTATTATTCCATGTACTCCTGCAGTTTCTGCAGTTCTTATTATAGAGCCCAAATTATGTGGGTCTTCTATTCCATCCAATATTATTACAAATGGGTCTTCTCCTCTTTCTTTTGCTATATCTAATATATCAGATATCTCTACATATTCAAATGGTGGTACAATAGCTATTACTCCTTGATAATTTTCTTCTTGAGCCATTTCATCCATTTGTCTTTTATCTTTTTCTACTACAATGATTTTTCTTTCTTTTGCTATTGCTAAAATTTTATTTATTGAGCCATGCTTTTCTCCTCTTGTAACAAATATTTTGTTTATATCTTTTCCACTCTCTAATAATTCCAATACTGAATTTCTACCTTCAATTTGGTCATCAAATTTTCTTTCTTCTTGCTGTCTATCTTCTTCTCTTCTTGCAACTTGTCTTCTTTCTTGTTGTCTTCTATCAGGTGTATTTCTTTCAAATTTTCTTCTTTCTCCTTGAACTCTTCTATCTTTTTGAGTTCTTCTATCTGCATTTCTTCTTTCTTTCATTTTTTCTACCTCTCTATAAAATTATTCATCATCTAATTTAAGAACTGACAAGAATGCTTCTTGTGGCATTTCTACATTTCCTATTTGTCTCATTCTCTTTTTTCCTCTTTTTTGTTTTTCTAATAGTTTTTTCTTCCTTGTTATATCTCCACCATAGCATTTAGCCAATACATCTTTTCTCATAGCAGAAATAGTTTCTCTTGCAATTATTGTTCCTCCAACAACTGCTTGCAATGGAATTGCAAATAAATGTCTTGGTATTACATCTTTTAATTTTTCTACCATCTTTTTGCCTCTTGCATATGCATTATCTTTAAACACTATAAATGATAAGGCATCAACTGGTTCTCCATTTACATGAATATCTAATTTAACTAAATTTGATTGTCTATATTCTTTAAATTCATAATCAAATGATGCATAACCTTTTGTTCTAGATTTTAAACTATCAAAAAAGTCATAAATTATTTCATTTAAAGGCATATCATATATTAAAGTTACTCTGCTCTCATCTAAATATTTCATATCTATGAATACACCTCTACGGTTTTGACATATGTCCATAATATTTCCAACATATTCTTTTGGTGTTATAATATTTGCAGTAACTATCGGTTCTTCCATATAAGATATTTCTGTTTGTGGTGGTAAGTCTGCTGGATTGTATATATCCAAAACTTCACCTGTTGTTTTATGTACTTTATATATAACAGATGGTGCTGTTGTTATTAATCCTAAATCAAATTCTCTATCAAGTCTTTCTTCAATTATCTCTAAATGTAATAATCCTAAAAATCCACATCTAAATCCAAAGCCTAATGCTGCTGATGATTCTGGTTCATATTCTAAAGCTGCATCATTTAATTTTAATTTTTCTAATGCTACTTTTAGATTTTCATATTCGCTTCCATCAACAGGATATAATCCACAATATACCATTGGAGTTACTTTTTTATATCCTGGCAATGGTTTATCTGCTGGATTATCTTTTATAGTTATTGTATCTCCTACTCGTATATCTGTCAAACTCTTAATACTTGCTGCTATATATCCAACTTCTCCAGCTTTTATTTCTTGTGTTGGAGAATACATTCCCGGCTCAAAATATCCAACTTCTACAACTGTAAATGTTTTTCCAGTTGACATTAATTCAATTTCATCACCAACTTTTACTTTTCCATCTACAACTCTTACATAAGCAACTGCACCTTTGTAATTATCATAATATGAATCAAATATTAAACATTTTGTTTTAGCATTTTCATCACCTTTTGGTGCTGGTATATCTGTAACAATTCTCTCTAAAACTTCATCAACATTTAATCCTGTTTTTGCAGATATACATGGTGCATCCATTGCAGGAATTCCTATTATATCTTCAATTTCATGTTTAACTTCATCTGGTCTTGCATTTGGTAAATCGATTTTATTTATAACTGGTAATATCTCCAAATCATTTTCGATTGCTAAATAAACATTTGCAAGAGTTTGTGCTTCAACTCCTTGAGTACTGTCCACTACTAATATTGCTCCATCACATGCAGCTAAACTTCTTGATACTTCATAATTAAAGTCTACATGTCCAGGGGTATCTATTAAATTAAATATATATTCTTGTCCATCTTTAGCTTTATATTTCATTCTTACTGCCTGAGATTTTATTGTAATTCCTCTTTCTCTTTCTATATCCATGTTGTCTAAAACTTGTTCTTCCATCTCTCTTTTAGAAAGAACTCCGGTTTTTTCTATTAGTCTATCTGCTAATGTTGATTTTCCATGGTCTATATGTGCTATTATACTAAAGTTTCTTATATTTTCTTGATTCATTATTCCTCCTGTTAATTTGGGGTCGGTCCTTTTTTTCGCATGACTATCCCTTTATTTTTCACATATTTATTGGCTATTTTATTATAACATGTTTCATTATTTTTTTCATTAGTTTTTGGAAAAAAATTTAAAAAAGCGACTAATTTTAAATTAGTCGTTTTTTACTATTCTGCTACTTGTACTGGTAAATATTTTACTCCCCATGCTAAAGCTTCTGCATGTGAATTCATGTACACGTCTATTCTATTTCCTTGGATTGCTCCTCCTCTGTCTTCAACAGTATATTCTTGCCCGTTTATAATTAATTTTGTTCCAAATGCAAATTGACCAGACGCTGCTACTGTTCTACCTGCTGTTGCTTTTGTTCCTGATGCTGTAATTCCTGTTGTTTTACCACAACATTTTGCACATGAACAATATGCTGTTACTTTAAATATCTTTGTTGTGCCATTGTTATTTGAATTTACAATTGTACTTCCTGCTCTTGATGTTATATTTCTTTGAATTTGGACAATTCTATCTATTGGTTCTTTTATTACTGTTTCTGATAATTTTATCTTTTCTATTTCTTCTTCATTTTGATATTTTACTTTGTATGTTATTTCTTTTATTCCATCTTCACCTTGTTGAATTACTTTGTTTTTTGTCTCTGCAACTCCTTGTGATGCATCTTTAGTAATTGTTTCATATGGTATTGTTTCTTGTTCTACCACTATTTTCTCAATTATTGGTGAATAACTTTTTAATATTTCATCTAATGTTGTTTCTACTCCACTCTCTGATAACTTAGCAATTTGAACTTCTTGTTCTGATTTGTTTGTAATTGTAATTTTATTAGTATCTGTAATATCACTATCTAAGTCTGGAGTTACTCTTTCGTCTTCTTCAACAAATATATTATTATCTTCAAGAATTTCTTCTACATTTGTTTTTGTTGTGACAACTGTCATTGTATATCCATTTGCCATCGTAATCTTTACACTTCTAATATCTATTTCCGTAGCCATTACACTAACTCCAAAAATCATGATAAGTATTAAACTAATTGCAATGATTTTTACAATAGAAATAGATGCTTCATCTCTTTTATTCATAAAAATTATATCCTCCTTTGACGACATTTTCATTATACACATTTTATCTTATTTTGTCAAATTTTTTGTTTTTGTGTTACCAATTTCCGTAAGGCTTGGTAAATCTTGGACTTTAATATATTATATGCAACTTGTACAAAAAAATTCCTTAAAAAATTTTTTAAAAGATTTTCTAAGCATTTTTTTATTTCAAAATTATTGTAAAAAAAGTTCGTATATGTTATTATATTTGTATAATGATTGCAAAGGAGGTATTTCTATGTGGATTGCAATAGTAATTATTGTACTATTAGTACTTTGGGTCATCTCTGTTTACAATGGTTTAGTATCATCTAAACAAAAAGTAGATAATGCTTGGAGCCAAATTGATGTACAATTGCAAAGAAGATTTGATTTAATTCCTAATTTTGTTGAAACTGTAAAAGGTTATATGACACATGAATCAGAAACATTCGAAAAAATTACTGCATTAAGAACTTCATGGGCTAATTCTTCTTCTGTAGGAGAAAAAGCAAAATTAGATGGTGAACTTTCTGGAGCTTTAAAAACAATTATGGCTGTTTCAGAAAATTATCCTGAATTAAAGGCAAATACTAATTTTTCAGAATTATCTGAAGAACTACGTAATACTGAAAATAAAATTTCTTTTTCAAGACAGTTCTATAATGACAGTGTTACAAGATATAATACTAAATTAGAGCTTTTCCCTTCTAACATTATTGCAAATATGTTCAACTTTAAATCAAAAGAATTATTTGCAGCTGAAAGTGATGAAGCTAGAAAAAATGTTAAAGTTAATTTTGATAAATAACATTTATTTAATGCCAGTTTTCTTTTGCTTTATGCATTAGACACTGGCAAATTTTATATGAAAGGATGATTTTATGTTTGAAGATATAAAAAGAAATAAAATTAAATCTTGGGTTATAGTTTTACTATTTCTTGCCTTTATTTCTTTAATTGTTTATTATATTTGTATGGCTTTAGATTTAGGAGAAATGTCTATTATTATAGCATTAATTTTCTCTATAATTTCTACTTTTGGTTCTTATTATTATAGTGATAAGATTGTTCTAAGTTTAAATAAAGCAAGACCTGCAACTAAAGAAGAAAATTTAAAACTTGTTAATATTTTAGACTCACTTGTAGTTTCTGCTGGTTTACCTTGTACTCCAAAGTTATATATTGTAGAAGATAGTCAGCCAAACGCATTTGCAACAGGAAGAAATCCAGAAAATGCTGTAATCTGCGTTACAACTGGTTTATTAGATAAATTGGAATATTATGAATTAGAAGGAGTTCTAGCACATGAAATGGCTCATATAAAAAATTATGATATTAGGCTTTCTGCAGTAGTTTCAGTTATGGTTGGATTTGTTGTTATGCTTTCAGATTGGTTTACAAGAATTTCTTTTTGGGGTGGCCCTAGAAAAAGAGATGATGATGATAATGGAAATCCGATATTAATGTTTATCGGTCTTATCTTTTTAATTTTAGCCCCTATATTCGGCCAACTAATGCAACTTGCACTTTCAAGAAAAAGAGAATTTTTAGCAGATGCAACAGCTATAGAATTTACACGAAATCCTGAAGGTCTTATATCTGCTTTAATAAAAATTTCTGATGATCCTAATCAATTAAAAGTTGCAAATAATGCAACTGAAAATATGTACATCGTAAATCCTTTTAGGGGAAAAAAATCTTCATCAAGTCTATGGTCTACTCATCCAAGTATCGAAGATAGAGTTACGGCTTTAAGGAATTTGAAGTAATTTATCAAAAGTGTTTCAATTTATGAAACACTTTTTTGTATCTTTTTGCATTTTAATGTCATATCTTACTAAAGGAGGATTAAAAATATGATTTTAAAATGTATCTTATTAGCTTTATCTGCAAGTTTAGATGCTTTAGGTCTAGGAATTACATATGGGATAAAGCATACAAAAATGTCTAAATTTAGTAACTTAATTATATTTACCATATTATTAATTTCATCTAGTCTCTCAATTCTTATTGGACATTATATATCAAATTTATTTTCTCAAACCTTTACGGCACTGCTAGGTTCAGCACTTTTAATATTTTTGGGATTATACAATATCTATAAAATAAAAAATAATACCTCTACCAATTTTGATACTGATAACTCTAATTACATTGATACTAAAGAAGCTTTTGCTTTAGGAATTGCCATTGCTGTTGATGCCTCTTGTGTTAGTCTTAGTTCTGGAATAATCGGATATGGAAGCTTTTTATTACCAATATTAATGGCTATTTTTCACACTTTTTTCATAAACTGTGGAACTTTTATTACTGCACTTTATATAAATAAATTAAAAATTCCAGACAAAATACTCTCAGTTATTTCAGGAGTTATCCTCATTTCAATTGGTTTTATAAGAATGATATCTTGAAATGAGGTGTTAGTATGTTGTTAAGTTGTATTTTATTAGCTTTATCTGTTAGTATAGATTCTATTATTATTGGAATAACCTATGGAATTAAAAAAACAAAAATCGAAAAAATCAGTAATATTATTTTATTTGTAATTTCTTTTTCAGTTACCTGTAGTTCTATATTTTTAGGACATTATATTTCAGTATTATTTTCGCCTAATATTTCTAAATTTTTAGGTTGCTCATTTTTAATTATATTAGGAACATATAATATCTATAAAATTATAAATAATAATAGTACTGATTATGATTCAGACCATTCTAATAATATTGATATGAAAGAATCTTTGTTCTTAGGGCTAGCTTTATCCGTAGACTCTGCTTGTGTTGGAATTGGTTCTGGAATTATTGGATTAAATGATATAATTTTGCCACTTTTAGTTTCTACTTTTCAACTTGTCTTCTTAAATTGTGGAAATTTTATAGCTAAAACTCTTATGTTAAAAATCAATATTTCTGAAGCAGGTCTTTCAATATTTGCAAGCATAATTTTAATTACCGTTGGTATTTTTAGAATTATCCTATAAAAAAATACTAGGTCATTTTCTGACCTAGTATTTTACTTTAATTTCATAGAAAGTAATTTTGATATTCCCTTTTCTTCCATTGTGACTCCATAAACAGTATCTGCCGCTTCCATTGTTCCTTTTCTATGTGTAATAACTAAAAATTGTGTTTCTTTTGCAAACTTTTTCAAATACTCAGCATATCTGTATACATTAACATCATCTAGAGCTGCTTCAATTTCATCAAGCACGCAGAATGGCGCTGGATTAATTTTTAAAATTGCGAATAGCAATGCTATTGCAGTAAAAGCTTTTTCTCCTCCAGAAAGTAATGTCATACTCTGTAATTTCTTTCCTGGTGGTTGAACAGTAATATCTATTCCACACTCTAAAATATCATTTTCGTCAGTTAGTGTTACTTCTGCCATTCCTCCTCCAAACAATTCTTTAAATACTTCTCCAAAATTCTTATTTATAATTTCAAATTTTTCTTTAAATTGTTGTTGCATTGTTTCTGTCATATCTTGTATAACTTTTCTTAATTTTGACATTGTATCTTCTAAGTCTAATCTTTGTTCACACATAAAATCATATCTATCTTTTAAGTTTTTGTATTCTTCAATAGAATCAACATTTACACTTCCAAGTTCTTTTATATCTGTTCTTAGCACATTTACTCTTCTCTGCGTAACTGCTACATTTTCAGGCTTATGATAATCTCCTGCATTATTTGGAGTAATTTCATATTCTTCCCACATTTTATTAATAACATCTGTTATATCTTCTTCTGTTTTGGTCTTTTTTACTTCTAACTTTGTTATTTGAGCTTTTAATTCTTCTATTTTTTTAAATTGCTCTGTTTGTTCTTCTTCTTTTTTGCTCAATTTTTCATTTTTTTCTATTCTTTCTTTTTTCATTTTCTCAATAGTATCACCACTATTTGAAACTTTTGATTTTACCTTTTCTATCTCATGCTTTATATCTTCTATTTCAGCTTTTAAGTTTTCATTTTCAGAATTTGCATTTTCTATTTGTAAAGTCTTATTTTCTTTATTTCTAGTATGTGTATCTATTTCCTTTTTTATCATTTCTGTCATTTCTTGAATAGAAACTTCACTTTCATTAAATGATGATACTGATATTTTTAAATTTGTAATATCAAAATTTAAATCATCTATATATTTTTGGCTATCTTTATTGGAATTAGCAAATTCATCTATTATTTTTCGATCTTCTTCATTTTGTTTGTTCATCAATTCAATATTTTCTTTATTTTTCTGTCTATTTTCTAATGTTTCATTTTTAATTGCTTCTGCTTTTAAATCTTCATCTTTCAACTTTTCAATTCTCCTCATTCACCGCTACCTGCATTACTTATTTCAGGTATGCCAGAGTGGCAAGGGGATAATCAGAGCGACAAACATCTCCAGAGCTGGTATTGCCGCCAGCTGCGTTCCGCTCTTTTATTTCATGAACCACGTATTGCTGCATTGCAAGTGAGTCTGAAAGAAGCATATTGCCACGATCTGACGATCAGTCTGGAGATGATGCTGTACCACGATGATGAACCTCTGACGCTTGAGTTGGTCTGGCAGCATGGCGGTTGGTACAGTGCGACGGTGGGAAAAGTCAGCTAAATACCATCTTCTGCGTTTTACTTTGTCAGCCGTCCGAACGGGCTTCTACGTCCATTCGGGCGGCAGACAACCGCTTATGCAGTTTCAAACGTTCCTTTCACACACGCCTTGCCGTCTTTGACCATCAGTTTGCCGTGAGCGTACACCTGCTCAATGCGCAGTTCCGGTGTCATAACCAGCAAATCCGCGTCATTGCCGGGCAGAATTTCACCTTTCCCTGTCAGGTTGAGGAAACCGGCGACGCTGCTGGTGAGTGGACGCACGGCATCGCTGATACTGAAACC
>OIEM01001075.1_pt1 | contig 12195 bp, 19 predicted proteins | sample 1581761 | NCBI WGS metagenome assembly OIEM01 (sample SAMN01760978, study PRJEB22395) | human gut metagenome | reverse complement strand
AATATAAATAGCCATAATTCTTGATATTATTAGTATAAATAGTATTTTATAGTATGTATAATACATAAATAAAATCTTCATGTGGAAGTGGTAAGAAATATAAGAACTGTTGTGGAAGAAATCAGTAATAGCAAGGATTACAAGAAATGATACAAATTGACATAAATGCAAAAAATATGCTTTTGTCGCCAATTTGTCGCCAAACAAAATAAAATTGTCGCCAAAAATCTTCGAAAGTACTTATTTATCAATAGATATAGATTTGGCGACAAATCTAAAATATTAAAATTAGTTTAATATTGACTGACATTGTAAAAGATGCCAGTCTTTTTTTTCGTTCAATCGTTATTTGCAGATTGGAGGTAAAAACAAAATGGTAAATGTAAGAAAGAGAGGAAATGTTGATGAGTGCAATTTTGATGTTGCTAAAATTGAGGGTAAAAGAAAACGAATTACAAAATCAGGTTTTAAAACAAAAGCAGAAGCACTAAAACAAGGAACAATAGCTTATAATGAATACTTACATACTGGTAGGGAATTTGTATCAAACGAAATTAGCTATTCAGACTTCTTAGATTATTGGCTAAATAATCATTGTATATATTATGCATTTTTAACAGCATATTGTACAGGATTAAGAATTGCAGGAGTATTTGCATTAACTTGGGATGACATAGATTTCAATAATAAAACAATTAGTGTAAATAAAAATATACTAAAGAAAAATCAAGCAGGAGGAACAAAACAAAAACATTTAAGTGGCAATTCAACAACTGTATGGTATTTTGGAACTTGTAAGACACAAACTAGTTATAGGATTATTCCAATAGGTGATACATTATTAAATGCTCTTAAAAAATATAAAGAAGAACAAGAGATACATAAATAGAATTAGGGAGATACATATATGAAGCACTATAAAAAGAATGCTATAAATCCATATATATTTGTAAGAGTAAATTCAGATGTGCAAAATGATGACATTTTTATGAACAAAACAAGAATAGAAGGAAAACACAAAGGATATTTTGTATGGGATGAAGATGATCATACAACAAAGTGAAAAGTTTGGTCAGCTGATGCATTAGAATGACCTGCAGTAATTTTGAATAGTCTATCAAAATTATATGTGTCGGTGAGATTTTGTGACATATACTCACAATAAAAAAAGAGTTCAGGAGGCAAAACTTGTAATAATGGGATATACAGGTGTAAAAAGTTTGAGCAAGTTTACTCGCTCAAAGATTTTAGGGTTTCAAAGTTTTTTTATTAAAATCAAGTAAAAATCGTTGATTTTTGAAAAATATGATATAATTAAACGGATTTAAGAGGAGAGTGTTAAATTTGAATGAAAAAGAGATTATTAACTTAATAGAAATAACATTAAAAGATAAATTAAATAAAGATTCTTATTTTATTAGATACACTTTCTATGAATTAAGAGTAAAATTCAATTTAACAGAAGAAGAACTTTATAATTTTCTAAGTTTAGCGAGAATAAAATTAGAAAATTCAGGATATAAAGTATATTTTATGGGAGATAATTACATTTTAAATCAAAAAACAAAACAAGTAAGAGAAAATGAATTATTAATAGCAATAAAGGAGCAAGAGAAAAATGAACTTAAAAAACAAACTAAACGAAAAAAATTAAATTACTTGAAAAATCAGGAGTTTATGTAGAAGATAAAGAATATAATAAACAAGAATTAGAAAGATGTACTTTTAATATTCAAGATTATATTATGAGCCATAGTTTGAAAAATGAAGATATAAATAAAGTCAGCAGTGAATATGATAAAATCATGAGTTATTTAATATAAGTAGTTCATGATTTTTTTATAATATTTAAATGTTACAGGTATATTACAAATATATTATTTTTTGGTAACAAATACTTTTATATAACTCAAAAAGAATTAGATATGGTATAATTAAATAGAATATTTTATAGAAGAAAATATGAGATTATAGTGGAAGAAATTCTTAAATTTTACGAATATAGTAGATTGAAAGTAATCATTTAAAGTTATTGTGGGGTTTAGAATGGAAAAATTAATTGTTATAGAAGGAAAAGAAAAGTATCAATATAAAAATCTAAAGAGTTTAGTACAAGGTTTTATAAATTTAAATTATTATGATATGAATGAAAGAGAGAAGAAAGAAGAACTAGAAAAAAAGGCAGTGGCAAATACCAGACAAGATAATAATAAAATTGTAAGAATTAGTAATGATAAAAATAATTTTGAAAAAGATGAATTCGTTATAAATAATGAAGTTACTTATATTTTATCATTATTAAGATTTAATAAAATTGTATTATTGGAAAAAATAGATGCTAATATATTTGGAAGATACATAGACAAAACAAAGTTAAGCAATAATTATATAATTATAAATAAATTTGCTGATGATATACTAGAGAAATATATAAATAATAAGTAAAGGATTTTATAAATATGAGAGTAGATGAACTTTTTAAATTACCCGATGAAGAAAAAATTAAAATAATTATAGAAGGACATTACAGTTTAGACATTTTAGATAAACTGTATCTTAGCTTATCAACAGATGAATTAAAGTTAAGCGTCATTGACAAATTAGATAAGGCAACACAATTATTTGCATTAAAAAATTTAGAATCAGATGAATTGAAATTCGACTATTTAAAAAAGTCAGAATTTGGAGAGAAATCTATAAGAAGTATAATTGATGAAATGAAATCTGATGAAGTGAAAATAAAATCGTTATCACTTATTGGTGATGAACAAACAAAATGTGAAATTATTGTTTCCTCAGTAAAAAATGAAGACAAAAAAGTTGAAGCTATGAAATTATATATAAAGAGTTCAAATTTGAGGTGTTCAATATTAGAAAGAATATCTTCAGAAAAAATTAAAATAGATAATTTAAGTTTGGTTTCAGATTCAAATGATAAAATGAGGGTTATTAGAACACTAAATATAGATACAGATGATAAAAGAATTAAAATAGCCAAAGTAGTAAATGATGATGATATTGCAAGTGATTTTATTGTTGATGTTGAGGATGAAGAGAAAAAAATCGAAGCTATTAATATGATAAACAGCGAACATAATAAAGCAAAAATAATTGGTACATTAGAAAAAGATGAAGATAAAATAGAAAAATTAGGTGAAATAAATAACGAATTTTGTAAAGCAGAAATTATCATTAAGCTAGAAGCAGATACAAAAAAATTAGAACAGCTTGATAAATTGGAAGATAAGTATGCAAAGGGAAAAATTCTACTATCTATAAAAAGTGATTCCTTGAAACTAGAAAAATTGTATGAACTAAATTTTACAAATGAATTAGATATCGCAATAGTTCTTGGATCTTTAGAAAGTGACACATTAAAAATACAAGAATTTAAAAAGCTAGAGAATGATTATGCAAAAGCTGCAGTATTATCAACATTAAAAGATGATAACCTAAAATTAGAACAATTAGATAATATAGATGATGAAATAAACAGAGCAAGAGTTATAGCTGCTATTGTTGACGAAAATATAAAACTAGAGAAACTAGACAAATTTGAAAACGATTTTGCAAAAGCGGAAATAATACAATCAATAGATAGTGATGAAAAAAAAGTTGAAGAGCTAAAAAAACTCGACAATGATTTAGCAAAGGCATCAATTATTATTGATTTAGATGATTTTTTCTTTTCACAAAAAAATGCAATTGAAGGATATAAAAATCTAAATAGCAATTTAGCAAAACAATTAGTATCAAATGCAGAGCGAAATAGCTTTAGCAATACTTTTGAACCATCTTTAAATAGCAGAGAGTTGATAAAACAAGAACTTTTAAAAAATGACAGAACTTATAGTAGTATCGGTTTACCAACTAATATGACCATTGGAATGGAAATTGAATCAGAAGGAGTAATGAGTAAAACTATAAAAAAATTATATAAAATTTTGGAAAGACAAGATGGAGATAAAATAAAAGGCTGGGAAACCAAAGGAGATGGTTCACTTGATGACGGAGTTGAAGTTGTATCTCCAATATTAACAGATAATCAAAAAGATGTTGAAGATATATATATGGTTTGTGAGATGATGCAGAAATGTGGACAAACTGTAAGTGAAAATTGTGGGGGTCATATACACATAGGTGCTGACTATCTTACAAGTAAAGAAGCTTATGTAAATTTGTTCGAAATATGGGGTAATTGTGAAGAAGTCATATATAAAATTGCTAATGAAAAAGGTGATATACCAAGAGATGGAATTCAAGAATTTTCACCTCCTATTTCATCAAAACTTAATGATGCAATTGAAAATGGTACAATTAATTTAGAAAGTGAAGAAGAATTAGATAAATTTATAGAAGTTATCCAAGAGGTTCAAGAAGAAAGATATTCGGGGCTAAATTTATTAAATGTAAATAATGGAAAAAACACAATAGAATTTAGGATACCAAATGGATCAATAAATCCTGATACTTGGATTGAAAATGCAAGATTATTTGGAAGAATTGTACAAATATCTCAGAAGCTCGCTGAAATTGAGAAGAGTACTGAAATAGAAGTTGAAGAACAAAAATTATTACAACTTAGGAATAAAATAAAAGATGAAAATATACCTGAACAAGAAAAACTGGAGACAATGTTGGAATTATTATTTTCTGAAGAAGAAAGAGAAGTATATAAAGACAGATATGTTACTAATACACAGATTTTAGAGCAAACTCCAGAGGATAAAAATCCATTTAAAGAAACAAAATTTAAAAAAGTGGACTTTAAGAAAAAGCATACAAAAGATGAAATGCAAGAAGTTGCTATGAATGAAAGACTAGAAAATGTAAATGCAGTAACACATGAAACAACGAATGGATTTAGAATAGAAAATCAAATAGAAAATGCAAATGATAGAAATATGGAGGAATAAAACCGTATGGTAAGTGTTGAATATAAAGAAGCTATTACTGAGGTTTTAGATATTTTATATAACTCTGATGAAGATTTACTTGGTAGAGTACCAAAAAAACTGATTGATTTTTGGGAAAGGAATAAATCTAATACATATAAACCAAATTTAAATCATGATTTGCCTTTATCAGAAATGAATTTAAGAAATAAAACAAAATCAATAATAGCTATGATTTATCTAAATTATATATGTGAAGATGATGAGAAAAATTCTTTAAAACATATTTTGAAGAATAACGAAGATGTTTATCAACAGGAATTAAGAGAAAAATATAATCCTGATAATATATTTAAAAATAATAAAAAAGATAATACTACAGAAATTAATAATAATGAAGAAATTTCAATGGGGATGCAAATTATAGAACATAAAGAGCCTATATTTAAACGCATTGTAAATAAAATATTAGAATTTTTACATATTAAATAGGAGGAAAAAAATAAAGAGATGTTTGAAAAAGCAGATGTTGATAATGAATGTTTAAAATCTTTTGAAGATGATCAAGAGGTAGAAGAATTGTGTAAAAAATTACTTAAATAAAAGAGGTAAAAATGGAAGTTTTAGATATATATGATAAAAATAGACAATTAATAGGAAAAACTATGAATAGGAATCAAGGAAAATTGTATTATCAGAAGGAGAATATGTAATTCAGGTCAAATGTTGGATTTTAAATGAAGAAAATAAAGTTTTGTTAACACAAAGAAGAAAAGATAAGTATAATGGTGGAATGTGGGAGCCGACGGGTGGATTAGTAACATCAGGAGAAATAAGCATTCAAGCTATAAAAAGAGAATTATATGAGGAGATAGGTATAAACGTTATAGACAAAGATATAAAATTAATAAAAAGTTTCAGAGATGAACACTTTTTTAGAGATATTTATTTAATTAGAAGTAATATACCAATAAATGATTTAAGATTTATGGATAAAGAAGTGATAAATGCAAAATATGTAACAATAGAAGAATTTGAAAAAATGCTAAATAATAATCAAATAAACGAATGGAATAGGGAATTTATAGAAACTTATAATAATTTGAATAAAGAATTATAAATATCTTATTATATAGGAGAAGTTGTAATGGAGTGGAAATATATAAAAGAGTTAAAAGATTACAAATCTATTACTAATATAGAGAAAAAATATAATATTAATATTCCTAATTATTTAAAAGATTTAATAATCCAATATAATGGTGGGAGACCAGTAAATAATATATTTGATACAAATAATAATAAAGAAAAGGTATTTAAATGTTTACTATCATATAATAGTGATGATAGAGAAAATATTTACATTTATAATGACCTATTTGAAACGAATCATATTCCATTTGCTAATACACCATCAGGAGATGTAATATGCTTAAATATTAAAAATCAAAAAATAGAATTATATTTACACGAAACTGATAAATTTGAATTGGTTAGTGATAATATAGAAAAATTTATAGAAGGTAGCTATTCTCACTGTTGTTAGAGATGATAAACAAAAGGCTGAATATATATCAAGAAGTAATACTTTGATACATTTTACTGGATATACTGCTGAAGGAACAATGGGAGGTAAGTTAAAGAATGCTGAAACAGGTTCAATGGTAGAGGTAGGAGGATTGATTGCAAAGAAAAGAGCAAATGTAGAATATACAACAGAATATTCTGCACATGCAAAGGCTGATGAAATGATTGAGTTTTTAAAACAATTTAAAAATTTAAAATTGGTTTTAGTTAATCATGGAGAAAGTCAAACAAAAAACATTTTTGCAGAAAGAATTGTGGAAGAGGTTGATGCTAAAAGAGTAGGATTACTTGGAAGAGAATATTTTTTCAGAATTGATTCATATGGTTTAGTGAAAACTTTATCGACAAAATTTCAATAATAATTTATGCGTTTTGTAAAATGCATAAAAGGAGGTTTTATTATGGCAAAGGTACGGAAAATCTATAATACAGGAAGTAACAAAAAAATAATTGTTGTGAAAACTGTAAAAAAGTCAAAACAAAAACCAAAAGAAGGTAATCAGTTTGGCTCAGGAAATTCAGGAATACAAACACCAACAGGAAGTAAATCAAAGCCAAAAGAAATACTTCCAGACATAAAGGACATGGAAAAAGAAGTATTAAAAAGCATTATAGGACAAGACGTAGCTGTAAGAAAAATTATTACTGCTATATATAGAGCAATAAATTTTAAAACTGTAAAATCAAATATTTTGGTTATTGGAAATAGTGAAACAGGTAAAACTGAAACAATTAAACAAATAGCCAAGAGACTTAATATTCCATACACTATTGAAGATGCTACTAAATATACCCAAGAAGGATATTATGGAGCAGATGTAAATGAAATGATTTTGAATTTGCTTAAAAATTCCAATATGGATATAAAAAAAGCTCAAAATGGAATTATAGTAATTGATGAAATTGATAAAAAAGCAGGTCATGAAGTATCTCATGATGTTGCTGGAACAGAAGTTTTAAAAAGTTTGCTTAAAATTATTGAAGGAACAACGATAAAAGTTCCTGTAGAAATGGATTATTACAATGTAAAGCTTGCTGATTTTGATACTAAAAATATTATTATTATATTTTTAGGTGCTTTTTCTGGATTAGATATAATTAGAGACAAAAGGTTAAATTCTAATCCATTAGGTTTTTCGATTAAAGAGGAAACTCATAAATCAAAAGCAAAATTTTTAAAGCAAGATTTGGTTGAGTATGGTCTGCCAGAAGAATTTGTAGGAAGAATTGATACTATAGTAGAAATGAATGAACTTACAAAAAAAGATTTGGCACTGATATTAAAAAAATCAGAATTATCCATATTTAAAAGGTACCAAAATGAACTTAGCAATATGGGAATAACATTAATCTATAATGATGATTTGTTTGAAAGTATTGCAGAAAAATCACTTGTTCTTGATACAGGTGCTAGAGAGCTTAGTAATACTGTAAATTATATGTTTGAAAACATAGTGTTTGATGTTCTTTCAAATCCTAACAAATACAAAAAATGTATTTTGGATTCAGAGATTGCTCAGGATAATACAAAGTATACATTGTCATGATAACAACAAAGTTGTCTTATGGAACTATTCTATAAGGCAATTTTGCTTTTTTAATGAAAATTATTGACTTGCTCATAGATTGCTTGTAAAATGATAATATAAAAATAAAGAAATAAGGAAAAAAGAAAATATGAAAGAAAATAAAGTAAAATATGAATATACAAAAACTCCATTAGATTATCAAATAACAGAATATGATTGTGGGACAACTACTCTTTTAAATTCTTTAAGATATTTATTTAAAAGAAGCGAAATATCTCCAGAAATATATAAATTTATTATGCAATACACTTTAGATAAAACTAATAATTTAGGAGAAATAGGAAAAGGTGGAACATCTGTATATGCTTTAGAATTTTTAAGTAATTGGCTAAATGAAAATGCTAATAATAAAGGAATGAATATAAAATGTTCTAGTATTTCTAAAGATAAAATATCTATTTATAATTTGGAATTAAATGAAAAAATTAAAAAAGGTGCAGTAGCAATAGTTAGAATATATCAAGATTGTGATCATTATTGCTTATTAACTAAGTTAGATGAAGAATTTGCATATTTATTTGATCCATATTATTTAAATATAAATTATTATGATAATGACGAGGATATTGAAATAATAAAGAATAAACCATTTGAATTTAATAGAAAAGTAAAAAAAGAAAGAATGGAAGAATATACTAACAGAGATTTTGCGTTAGTAAGAGGAGAAGATAGTGAAATAATTATAATTGAAAATACAAAATAACATTGAGAAATACAATTAATGTTAAATAACAAAAACAGATAAAGGAGTGATAAAATGTTAGAGTTAGAAGAAAATAATAATTTACTTAAGAACCTAAAACAAAAAATACAAGAATTGGGTGAATCTCTTTGACATAGCCAAGTTAGAAGAAAAATTACAAATATTAGAAAAGCAGACTATGGAAGAAAATTTTTGGAATGACAGCAAAAATTCTAGTAAGATATTAACTCAAATTAAAAACATAAAGAACAAAACAGTTGAATATAAAAAAATAAAAAATGAAATTATTAATTTACAAGAGTTGTCAGAATTACTACAATTAGAGCCAGACGAAGAAATAGCAACTGATATATTAAAAAATAGTAATAAATTACAAAAAGAAGTAGAAAAGTTTGAGATTAGTACTTTTTTATCAGGAAAATACGATCAAAATAATGCAATAATAACAATTCATCCAGGTGCAGGAGGAACTGAATCACAAGATTGGGCAGAAATGCTATATAGAATGTATACAAGATGGGCTAATAAAACTGGATATACTGTAAAAGAATTAGATTATTTGGAAGGTGAAGAAGCTGGAATAAAAAGTGTGACATTTGAAATTATTGGTGAAAATGCATATGGATATATGAAATGTGAAATGGGAGTACATCGTTTAGTTAGAATTTCGCCTTTTGACAGTGGAGGAAGAAGACATACTTCTTTTGCATCTATAGAAGTGCTACCAGAAATAACAGATGACATAGAAATTGAAATAAATCCAGATGATTTAAGGATTGATACTTATAGAGCTTCTCGGAGCAGGAGGACAGCATATAAACAAGACATCTTCTGCAGTTAGAATTACTCATATTCCAACAAATATAGTTGTAGCTTGTCAATCTGAAAGGTCTCAAATTCAAAATAGAGAGACTGCAATGAAGATGTTAAAGTCAAAACTAATAGATTTAAAAGAAAAAGAACAAAAAGACAAAATAGAGGATTTAAAAGGTGTACAGATGGATATTGCATGGGGAAGTCAAATTCGTTCTTATGTTTTTTGCCCATATACAATGGTAAAAGATCATAGAACTAATTATGAAGTTGGTAATGTACAGGCAGTTATGGATGGAGATATTGATGGCTTTATGGAAAGCTATTTGAAAATGAAAATATAAAATTTTAACATAATAAATTTAAGATGAATATAATATATAGAGCAGGTTTTTATTTAAATCAGCTCTATATATTTTTTAAAGAGGTGATCCTAATGGACACTATAGTTTTAAAATTTGGAGGTAGTTCTCTTTCTGACAATGAAAAATTAAAATTAGTAGCAAACAGAATTACAGATTTGTATGATAAAGGACATCAAATAGTAGTAGTTTTATCAGCACAAGGAAAAACAACAGATAAATTAATTTATGAAGCAAAGCAATTATCACATACAATAGATAAAAGAGAGATGGATTCTTTACTAAGCAGTGGAGAACAAGTTTCGATAGCAAAATTAGCAATATTATTGAAATCGATGGGATATAAAGCAATTTCATTAACTGGTTGGCAAGCAGGAATTTATACTAATAATACTAATCAAGATGCTATCATAGAACAAATTGATATATCTAGAATTAAAAATGAGTTACAGCAAAAAAAAATTGTAATAATAGCAGGATTCCAGGGAATGAATGAAAAAATGGATATTACGACTTTAGGAAGAGGTGGATCTGATACCACGGCACTTGCTCTTGCAGCAGCATTAAAGGCGAAAAATTGTTATATATTTTCAGATGTAGATGGAGTATATACTACAGACCCTAAAAAAGTAAAAGATGCAAAGAAATTATCTGCGTTATCTTATAATGAAATGATGGAAATATCAAGTGAAGGTGCAAAAGTGCTTCATAATAGATGTGTTGAAATAGGCGATAAATTTAAAATTCCAATTATAACAAAATCAACATTTAATCATAAACCAGGAACAGTTATTTCAGATATTATTGAGGAAAATACCATAAAAAGTATTATAAAAAAAGATATTTCTAGAATATCAATTGTTGGAAACGGAATTATTCGTAATTTCAATTCTATTCATGACATACTTAAGTTAATTGAAGAAGAAAAGTTGGAAATACTTAATTTTGAAATTTCAGAGTCTAAAATAAGTATTACATTTAAAGATATAATAGAAGATAAAATTATAGATAAATTTCATTCTATTATTTTTAAATAATAACAAAAGGATATAGGGAAAATCTATATCCTTTTAATATTAAAAATAAATTTTTGTACTAATAACAAATTATCATATTATTGTTCTAAAAGAGACAAACTCTGAATATATATAATTTAGCAAGGTAATTAAACAAGGAGGTATGGCAGATGACAATGGATGAGAGAAAAACAATTAATACAGGCGTAATACAAAATCTTATTTTGGAGAATAGAGGAAAATTAAGTATTTCGGGAGTATTAGATGTTTTAAGTTTTGATGATCAAGTTGTTATAGTTGAAACAGAATTAGGACTTTTAACAGTCAAAGGAGAAAATATAAGAATTAATAAATTAAGTTTAGATACTGCAGAAGTAATTATAGAAGGAGAAATTTCAAGTCTAGCATACAGTCAAAACAAGCAAGAAAAAAGTTCAGGAACAATATTAAGTAAAATCTTTAAATAGAAAGGCGAATTATTATGGCTCAAAATCAAGCATATTTATTTATCGTTTTTTCATTAACAGGTGTTGTTATAGGCCTATTATTTGATTTTTTTAGAATTTTAAGAAGAAGTTTTAAAACATCTAATATTATAACATATTTTGAAGACGTCTTATTTTGGATTTTAACAGGAGTTTTAATTCTATATAACATATGGTACTTCAATAATGGAGAAATACGTATATACATGTTTTTAGGGATAATAATTGGAGTTCTTATATATATGCTTACATTAAGTAATATAATAATTTCATTATTATCAAAAATTTTAATTTCGATTGTTAAAGTCTTAGAACTACCTTTTAAAACATTATTTTCAATATTTCACAAGTTTTTTACAGTTATTATGAAAATTTTTAATAATTTTTCAAAAAAATTGAAAATAAAAAAGGGGAAAATGGTAAAAGATGGAGAATAATATATATGTAAGATTATTTTTTTAGAAAAGAGAGAACACATATGAAGAAAAACAAATTACTGAGAAATGCATTTCTTATAGCCTTAATAGTATGGGTAGTAATGTTAATTAAACAGCAGATAAGTATTTCACAATATCAAGACGAAATAAAAAGTTTATCATCTAAAATAGATGTAGCAGAAAGTGAATTAAATCAAAATAAAGAAAATTTAGAACAAGAAAAACAAAATATAACATCATTAGATTATATAGAAAAATTAGCACGTGAAAAACTAGGAATGTATTTACAAAACGAAAGAGTTTATGTC